>JAEIGA010003830.1_pt1 | contig 23401 bp, 32 predicted proteins | sample 9270691 | NCBI WGS metagenome assembly JAEIGA01 (sample SAMN17057246, study PRJNA624740) | gut metagenome | biome: biome; isolation source: fecal sample | host: Bos grunniens | place: China: Xizang | collected 2019 | reverse complement strand
ATCTTCTTATTTAGTTTTTGGAAAAGATTTAAACATGAAAAATTTTCCAGGAGTAGAGATGGGTGCAATTGCTTTTGATTTTGATACCAATAATTTTTACATGGCTCAATCAGAAGAATTTGTAGAGATTATTTCAGCGTTAAAAACTGAATATGTTTTATCTCATCTCCCAGAAGGAGCATTAGTTTATCAAGATGATAAAGAAATTCGTGTAATGTGTGCGGCAGATACCGAGTGGAAAAAACAAAGTGTTGGTTCAACAGGTAATCCAAATATGTATTACATGGCAGTAAAAATTTATGCTCCTAGCGATAAAATTGTAAGTTTTAAAGAAGGAGATCGCGGAGAGATTATTGATGAGATGCATTTCTTTGAAAATAATAAGTTTGCCGGCATAGATACTGATGGCCGCAAATATAGTATTGTATGGCTAGCATTAGCTATGTATACTGAAGCTTCTGACTCTTGGACTTATTTTGGAGCTAAATCAACTAAAGAGAAATATATTGGTTGGGATTATGTTGTTGAATGGTTTGATAAAGATGGTAATATCGTATCTTCTGACAGTATTCGTATTAATTTAAGCAATGAAAATTGTCATTAACAAGGACAAGAATAGTAAAGATATATAAATCATTTTGTATATTTTACTGAATGGAAAATTTTTGGAAGGAGAGATTTTTTAATGATAACTTTACATTCCCATAGAAATCAAATCACATATGGTATTGAGCATTTTATTCTTGATACTTTAGATGATTTAAAAGAATTAAATAAAAAATCATTAAAACCAGGTAGTACCATTTTCGTAATTGATAATTCAAAATATTATATGTTAAATGGGAAAAATTCATGGGTTGAAATTAATCCATATGGTATGAATCATTCTTCCAATAGTGGTTCTGGAAGCGGTGGAAATGATGGGTCCGGCGGAGAGAATTTTAATGGTGGCTCAATTGATGGCTCTGATCCTAAGTGAATTAGGAGGGTATTCTAAATGGCTATTTATACTATTCAATTAAAAAGAGGTAAAGCTTCTAGTTGGAGTTCTTTAAATATAATTTTGTAGCCTGGTGAACCAGGTTTTGAAATTGATACTGGTAAAATAAAAATCGGTGACGGAGAAACTCCATGGAACAATTTATCTTATGTCGGAGAAGATAAAGCATTAGTTGTTAATGCTAGTACTCATTTTGATTTTCCTTCTATTGGTGATGTAAATGTTATTTATAAAGCGTCACAAGAAAAATAGTTTTATCAATGGAATGAAGAGTCTTTTGATTATGAATTATTATTACCTAATAATTTAGTAACAAAAGAACAATTACAAGAAGCTATTGATAAAATTGAAATTCCAGAAATGGCTTTGGAGGATTATGCTACCAAGGCATATGCTCAAGAATTATTTAATAAAATGATACCTTTATCTAAATAGGAAATTCTTGAGATTTGTAATTAAAAATTTTTATAACAAAAAAAGGAGAAACTAATTATGGCTGATACTAATTTAAAGAAATTTTTAGACCAATCTGGTGTAGGCACTTTATGGGGAAAGATTACAGCTCAATTAAATGCTAAAATTGCAGAAGAAGTTGACGCACGCGATAAAGCGATTGCCACTGCGGTAAAAGCAGAGACTGATCGTGCTACTTTAGCAGAAGCAGATTTACTTGCTGATATTGAAGCATTAGAAAAATATGTTGGTACTCTCCCTGAAGGAACAACTGCAGCTGATATCGTTGCTTATATTCAAGAGAAAACTGCTGGTATTGCAACTGATGCGGCTCTTGAAGAATTGCAGGGTGCTGTAAATAGTATTGTTGCTGATTATTTAAAAGCTGCTGATAAAACTGAGCTTGCTGGTTTAATTACTGCTGAAAAAACTCGTGCAGAAGGCGTAGAAGGTGGATTAGATACTCGTTTAGGAGCTGTTGAAGCTGACTACTTAAAAACTGCTGACAAAACTGAATTACAGGGTAATATTGATGGTGTTTCTGGCAAAGTTACTACTTTAATTGGTGATGATGCTAATAAATCTGTTCGTACTATTGCCAATGAAGAATTAGCTGCTCAATTAATTGGTGCAGATGCAAAAGAATCTTTAGATACTTTAGCTGAAATCGCTGCTTGGATTCAGAGTCATCCAGAAGATGCTTCTGCTATGAATCAAGCTATTGTAGCTGTTCAAAAACAATTACAAGGATTTGATGCTGGAGAAGGTACTGTAAAAGCTTATGTTGATGGTGCTATTGCCGCTTTAAATATTGGTGATTATGCTACTGCTGCTAATTTATTAGCTGCTACTAATCGTATCGCTGCTATCGAAGCTGACTACTTAAAAGCCGCTGATAAAACTGCTTTACAGGGTGCTATTGATGCCGTTTCTGCTGTTGCTAATGCAGCTGCAGTTAAATCTGAAGTAGAAGCTGCTCTTGCTTTAAAAGCTGCAAAAGCTGATTTAGAAGGCGAAGTAACTCGCGCTAAAGCTGCTGAAAAAGCTAATGCTGATGCTATTAGTGCTGAAGAATCTCGTGCTAAATTAGCAGAAAAAGCTAATGCTGATGCTATTACTGCAATTAAAGATGATGCTCTTATCGACAGTTTTGCTGATGTAGTTACTGAATTGGCTAAAAAACAAAACACTATTGCTGCTAACACTTATGATACTTATGGTGCAGCTGCTAGTGCTTTAGAAGATGCTAATGATTACACAGATACTGAATTTGGAAGAATTAAAGCTTTAAGTACTTCTGATATTGAAACTGCTATTGCTGAGGCTACTGGCAGTACAACCTAATAAAATTTAAAAAGGGGAAGGGAAAAATTTCCCTTCCCCTTTTTTATTTGACTTTTCCGATTTTTTATGATATAATTAAAAAAGGAGGAATTAATTTTGGAAGAAAAAAAATTTTTAGACTATGACGGTGTTAAATTTTTATGGTCTAAACTTTCATTGGAAGATTATCCTAATAATCAAACATTGATAGCAGTTATTAATGCTATTGATGAAACTAAAGCTGATAAAGAACATGTTGATAAATTATAGTTATTAGTTGGAAATGAAGAAGTTTCAAAACAAATTTCTAATGCAATTGCATTACAAAATTTGTTTTCAGGCGATTACAATGATTTAAAAAATAAACCTAATATTATTGATAATCAATCTAATAATTTAGAAATTGCTGATGAATTAGGCAATGTTATTTTAAAAATAAATAAAGATGGTATTTATTCAACACAATTAATTTTAAATGATTAGAATGTTAATAATATTATTTTTAATATAGATTATAAAAAATTATTAGCTTTTGATATAAATGAAATTGTATTTGAAAATAAAATAGATGAAATAAATGCTTCTGCTATATTAGGAACTGCAATTTTAGGTCAATTAATTTTAGGTTATGAATAAAAAGGAGGTAATATAAATATGATTATTACTTTAATCGGCGCCGATTTTAGTAAATCTAATATTGGCACACTTTCCTCTTGGATTATTTCAAGAGTTCTTGGCGACGGTGCAACTTACGCTGGACCTCTTTATGTCGATAAAGATGCTGCTTTAAATGCTACTGTCACTTTGGATGAAGGCTATGAAATTGGTTCTGATGGTATTACTATTACTATGGGCGGAACCGTTCTGGATGAAAGCTATTATAGCATCGTTGATAATGTAATTACTTTTACTATTGATTCTGTTACTGGTAGTGTTGTGATTAAAGTTCCTACTTTAAATACTAACGTTCCTAATTATACTTTTACCATTAATCCAATACCTACAGATGCGACTGTAACCTTATCCGCAACTGGTTATCCTGATGTATCTGGTACTGGTAGTCAGAGCATTACTGTGGCTGATGGTATTATTGTTAATTGGAGTGTAAGTGCTGATGGATATGCTGAACAAAATGGTACTTGGACTGCTAATGGAATTGATGAAAACAAGGCTGTTACATTACTCGGAGAAGCTTATTGGGTTGGTGAAAAATTAAGTGGAAAGGCTCATGGAACAGGTACGGCATCTTCTTATTTAGGAACACAGCTTTATTATATTACCGATGAAGCTGCAATCAGTGAATTAAGTGAAAAACCTATAGATAAGATGGCTTTTAATTTTGCAAGTAAATCGGGTGCTGACACACCAGCAGGAACAATAACAGTCTACTTGGTAAATCTTAATAACTCAACTCCTGCTAACTGGGAAGCTAAAGCAGAAATCCCTGTTGAATCTTATACTGCTGGTTCACAAAAAGAATTTGACATTACTCCATTTGTAGTTCCTGCTGGCTATACAATAGGTTATAAAGCTAGTAAAACCAATATCCTTGGCGGTGGATATATGATGCAAGACTATAAAATCGGTGGAGCTTACTATGAGAGCGAAGATGCTACCTCCTCTAAGGATGCAGCACTTGGTGGTGTTGATGTTCATATTCAAGGAGTGTAAACTGAGGGAGGTATTTTAATATGGGATATGAATTACAAGGTTTTAAAGATAAAGAAACCGTGTTAAACGCTATACATTTACAAAATATTGAAAAAGCCATATTAAATAACGAGGCTAATATTAATAGTTTGCAAGAAAACATATCAGCTATAGTTCATCCATTACATGGATTAAATGTGTTATGTCTTGGCGATAGTATTACCTATGGTCAAGGCATGACCACTGAGACAAGATGGGCTAATATCATGGCTCAAAAATATAATTGGAATTTAACTGTACAAGCCGCTGGAGGCATCTCACTATCTTCTTATTATTATACAACTAATGGTAAGACTGATACAAGTATTAATAAAAAAGCAGAAAAGATAGCCACTATGGAAACCAAGCCAGATATCGTTTTAGTTTGGGGTGGTCATAATGATGCTAGCTATAGATACTCTCCACTTGGCTCTTGGAATGATATTGACGTAGAAGATACTAGCGGAGCAATACCCACTTATGCAGACAAGAATAGTTTTAAAGGGGCATTAAGATACATTGCCGAATTGGTTCATTATTATGCGCCAAAAGCAACTTTGTTTATGCTTACACGAGAGTGGAATAAGATTACTCCTACCGCCTTAATAGTTCCTGAGGGTACAACAGATACAGGGGCTGATTTTGACAAGGCAATTGTAGAGGGAGCTTATTTATATGGTTGGGTTCCTATCAATATGCAATTATGTGGAATTAATCCATACACAAAGGATACCTATACTAGCGACGGTACTCACCCCAATGCGTCTGGTACCGAATTAATTGTTCGATATTTAGAAAGCGAATTGGCTAAATATTATAGAATTCCAGACCTTGGTAAAGTACAAGTAGAAAGTATTGAACTGAATAAATCTGTTACGACTATCTTAAAAAGTAGTACAGAAACTTTAATTGCTTCCATTACCCCTTCTAACGCAACTAATACTTCAATTATATGGAGTTCTTCTGATAATAATATCGCTTCAGTAGATTCAAATGGAGTAGTTACTGGCATCGGAGCAGGAACTGTAACAATTACAGCAAAAACTGCAGACGGTGGTTTAATAGCTTCTTGTATTGTTAACGTATCAGACGTTTCAGTAGCAGCAACAGGAATTACACTAGACAAAACTCAACATACTTGTCAGCAAAGTACAAGTTTTAAATTATCAGTAAACTTTATACCATCTAATGCTACAAATCAAAACATTATTTGGACTAGTTCAGATACTAATATAGCAACAGTTAGTGGTGGTTTTGTAAAAGCTTTAAGAGAAGGTAATGTAACAATCACTGCAGCTTCAGCTGATGGTAATTATACGGCCACTTGTAATTTAACAGTTACTGTTTAATTATATTTATAAGAGGTAAACGCATTGAGTTTAAACATTCAAACTACCACTGGCTTTTTAAACCGGTGGTAAGGTAACAAAATTCAATGCGTGGCGACCTGGTCATCCGGTCGGGTCGCCAAGCCTTCACGCGCTTCGAGACGACGTTCGCGCAACCTTAGTAGGGCTCTTATGCCCCATTAATAAAAACATAATACAACAAAAGGAGGCGAACAATAGCAAATGAATATTTTAGAAATTCTTATACAATTAAGAGATGACCTAAAAACCTGGGTTACTAATAACTTAAATGCTCTTAATAAGAAGATTGATGAAAAAACAATTCCTATTGATAGTGAATTAAGTACCACGAGTACTAATCCTGTCCAAAATAAAGTAATTAATGCAGAAATTGGTTCGCTAAATAATTTAATCGGTGATACATCTGTTGCGACTCAAATTTCTACAGCTATTGCAAATCAAAATCTTTTTTCAGGAGATTATAATGATTTACAAAATGCTCCTAATATTTCAAATGATGGTTCTAGTAGTCTTAAAGTATCAGATGAATATAGTAATATTATTGTGCAAATTGATGCTGATGGTTTAAAAACCACTAAAGTCACTGCAAATAATGTAAATATTAATGGTACAGACATCTCAGATAACGGTTTTGGTAAAGTAGAACTTGCAGATGAAAATGGTAATGTCATTGTCAGAGTTGACAATGATGGTATTGAAACTACCACTATTACTGCAAATAATATAAATATTAATGGAACTAATATTTTAGAAAATGCTTCTGGAAAAATGGAACTTATAGATGAAAATGGTAATGTCATTGTTAAGGTTGACAATAACGGTATTCATACTACAGAAATTGAAGTTAATGATATTAAAATTGGAGAAACATTATCTAACCATATTAATGATAATAATATTCATGTTACATTAGATGATAAAAATACTTGGAATTCTAAATCTAATTTTTCTGGAAATTATAATGATTTAGAAAATGCTCCAAGTATTACTGAAGATGATACTAGCAATTTAACTGTTGCTGATGAAAATGGTAATATAATTTTCAAGGCCAATGTATCTGGTATTCACTCCACTGCGTTAACTTTAAACGGCGAAGATATTAGTGGCAAGATCAATAGTCTGGAAGCCCTCGTGGGTGATAAATCTGTTGCTGATCAGATTTCTGACGCAGTGGACGGGTTCGAGAGCTTTAGTGGCGATTATAATGATCTGACGAATGCTCCGAATATTAACAACAATGACGATAAGGAACTGTTTGTGGCTGATAATGCAGGCAATATTATTTTTAGAATTAATGAAAATGGTACACATGTTAAAAGCTTATCCATAGGGGGATCTGATGTGGAAGGACTAATTGATGCTAAAATCCAAGCTGCAATTGGTGTTGCAATGTCTACTTATTATTAAGGAGAATAAATATGGGTAAACAAAGAAGTTTAGTGAATTTATTCTATAATATTGCTTATGCTATTAGAAATAAAACTAATAATGATGATTTATTAACTCCTAGAGAATTTTCAAAAGCTTTAGAAGCTATTGACACAACAAATGTTTAGACTTTAAAAGAAAAAATTGTAAATAGAAGTTTTACTTCAGCAGAGCTTTCTAATGTTACTACTATTGGATCTTATGCTTTTCAAAATTGTTCTTAGTTAGCATCTATTAGTTTCCCAAATTGTAATATTATTGAAAATAATGCTTTTAAAAATTGCACAGCTTTAAAATCTGCAATTTTTCCAAAATGTAAACAAATAAATTCTAATATGGATCCTGGTAATTGGTTTAATCTTGATGCGGCAGTTGCTGCAAATGAAGGAGCTTTTATGAGTTGTGAAAGTTTAATCACAGCTAATTTCCCAGAATGTTTAAAAATAGGTGGAGGAACTTTTTATGGATGTACTAATTTAACTACAATTAGTTTTCCAAAATGTACTACAATACAAAATGGAGCATTTTTATTATGTGGTTTTTCTAAAGTATCATTCCCTAAAGTTAAAAATATTGGAAAACAAGCATTTATGATGTGCTCTAATCTTCGCTCAATAGTCCTTCCATCAACAGTAACTACATTAGAAGAAGCAGTTTTTACTTATTGTTTTCAACTTTCATAGGTAACTTTAGAATATCAAGGAGTTGTTTCAATAAGTAGCTCAGATATTTTTACTTAGACTCCTTATGCGGGTATGTCTACTTATTTTTCTGGAACTCCAAAAATTTATGTTCCTTAGAGTTATGTATAGTCATATAAATTAGCATCTTTTTGGTCTTTTTTTTCTAAATACATATATTCTATTACTTAAAGGAGATTTTTAAATATGCTTTCAGAATTAACTAGTTTATTTTCAGATATTGCTTCAACCATTCGTAAAAAAGGTGGAGTAGTTACTACAGTAGATAAATTTCCTAACTCAATTAGAGGAATTGAAACTAATGCATCGAATATTTTATATCAAATGGCAACAAGAACAATGTAGACTATATAGTCACCAGTAAGTCTAATTTATTCTTATACTTTTGCCAATTGTAAAGAATTATCTTAGTGTGAATTACCAAAATGTACTACTATAGAAGAAGGTGTTTTTATGAATTGTATTAATTTAAATCAACTTTCTATACCGAACGTAGAACAAATTGGTAATTTTGCTTTTTCTAATTGTACTAATATAACAGAAATTTCCTTTCCAAAATGTATCGAACTTAGTGAGAGAACTTTTATTAATTGTACAAATTTAAAAACAGCATATTTGCCTTTAGTAAATGAATGTAGTGGAACTTTTATGGGATGTACTAATTTAAAAAAAGTAGATTTACAAAATGCAACAGATTGCAGAGAAACCTTTCATGGTTGCCTTAATTTAGAAAAAGTTTCACTTCCAAATTGTTCACGAATTGCCGGAGGAGCTTTTTATAACTGTGTAAATTTAACTTCTTTAACATTAAATTGTCACATTATAGATGAGCCTTGGTTTACATCTTCTTTTAATGGAGTATTTGGAAATTGTTATAAATTAAAAGAAATTGATTTTAAAAATCTTTCATCACTATTAGAAAATCGCTTATTTGTAAATTGTTATAATTTATCAAAATTATATTTTAGAGGTAGTTCAATGATAGATATTAGTCTTAGTACTTTTGATTTATCTACAATGTTTATTAATACTCCATATACAGGATATTCACTTGCATTTTCTGGGAAACCTGTTATATATGTATTACCTTCTTTAGTTGATGCTTATAAAACAGATTCAAAATGGTCGGTTTTTGCGAGTTATTTTTAGCCCATAGAGGAAGAGACTACTTGACTTTAATTATAAAAAATGCTATAATTAAAGAAAAAGGAGTATAAAAATGAAATTATAGATTTTAATCCCTCAATATAAAGAAAATGAAAATATTATAAAATCTTTATTAGATTCTATTGAAATTCAACAAAATGTTGATTTAAAAAATGATGTTGGAGTTATAATTGTCAACGATGGTTCAAATATTCATTTAAATAAAAAATTTTTAAAAAAATATACTTATCCAATTAAATATTATTTAAATGAACATAAAGGCGTATCAGCCGCTAGAAATGCTTGCTTAGATTACGCAACTGCAGATTATGTCATGTTTTGTGATGCTGACGATATGTTTTATAATGCTTGCGGCTTATATATTATTTTTAGAGAAATTGATAATGGTGGATTTGATAGTCTAGTATCAGCTTTTGTGGAAGAATCAAAAAATCCTGTAACTAAAGAGTCCCTATATATAAATCATGATATGGATTCTACTTTTGTACATGGGAAAGTTCATCGTAGAGAATTTTTATTAGAAAATAATATTCGATGGAATGACAAATTGACAATTCATGAAGATAGTTATTTTAATTGCCTATGTTAGAGATTAGCAAAAAATTTAAAATATTCTCCTACTTCTTTTTATTTATGGAGATGGAGAGATGCTTCTGTTTGTAGACATGATCCAAAATATATTTTAAAAACATATAATAATATGTTAGATAGTAATGAGGCGCTTGTTGAACAATTTTTAGAACGAAATAAAGAGGAAGAAGCTCAATTTTATTCAACGGGTATGATTTATGATGCTTATTTTACTATGAATAAAGATGAATGGTTAAATCAAGATAATAAAGAATACCGTTATATGGTTGAAAAAAGATTCAAAGAATATTGGTTAAAATTTAAATATTTACATGATGCAATTCCGCAAGACTCAAAAAATCAAATTATTATGGGTATAAAAAATCGTATGTATGGAGAAGGTATGATTCTTGAAACTTTAACCTTTAATGAATGGATTAAACAAGTTGAAAATATAAAATAAAAAAGGGGAGAACCTAATTAAAAATTAGGTTCTCCCCTTTATTCTATTTCTTCACCAAATTCTACTTCCTCAATAATTTCAAATCTTAAAGCTTTAGTATCACTTAACTAAAGTCTTTTATCTAAATCGTCTACAAATAAATTCTAAGTATCTTCAGTTAAATAAATTACACCAGGATTAACATCAATTTTATCTAACTATAAACGCTATCCTCGTTTAAATTTTAAATCCATTAGTCTATTTCCTCCCAGCCATCTATTTCTTCTTCCACTTCATGTTGAATACAATCAACTCCTGGCAGCCACTATTTTCTTTCTGTACCTTTATCAAAAAATAATTCACAAGTATCTTCTGTTAAATAAATAGCGCCATCAGTAATTTCTTGTTTTATTAAATTTTCTTTTAATCCTATTTTAAATATTATCGGTATTGACATACTTTTCAGCCTCTTCCATAGTAATACGAGTAAAACTCAATAACATTTGTCCTAAAATAGCTAATCCATATCCAAAAGATGTCTCCTTGAACTCAGATCCTTGGATACAAGAAGAATTAACGATCTAATCTTTTTTATTCTCTAATTTTCCTAAATACATATCTCCAGTATCTCTACATATGTAAATAGTGCCATCTTCTGTCTTTTTTAATGCTTCTAACTCTTGAACAGTATTACCAATTTTAATTTTAATTTTCTTTTTCATTTTTTTATATCTCCTTTCAAAAATTATTTCCCAATATTTATGAAAATACATAATTAAAAATTATATTTATTTGGCCAAATTAAGATTATAAATATTATATAAATTTTATATTTTATTAGAAAAAGAAATTTTTTTTATAAGTTATAAAGGAGGAATATTATGTCAATTGAAAAAATAAACACTGGTTGGTTGAAAGATTATACAGGAAAAAAATTTGCTCCTAAGACTTTAGTTACTTAGGTATATAATATGGATGGCAGTTTATTTTATTCTACTATTGAATAGAAACTGGCTAAAAAACCAGGTTATAAAACTCAAAATAAATTTTTTATATTGAATCAAAATGGTGATTCGGTTTAGGCCGGTATTGGTGCAGAAATTTTTAATGACTTAAGACTAATTGAAGATAAACCAAAAGATTTAGAATATTGGGATTCTGAAGGAAATAGAAATTATGGAAATATTGCTATAGGAGAATATTCTCATGCAGAAGGAGAAACCACTACTGCTATTGGAAAATCGTCACATTCTGAAGGTTTTAGAACAAAAGCTACAGAAGAAGCTTCTCATGCAGAAGGATGTGCAACATAGGCAATTGGATATGGATCTCATTCGGAAGGAATGTTTACAGTTGCTGAAGCACCTTCATCTCATGCCGAAGGAGGAAATTCAGCAACTTGTTAGATTTATCTTACTGGAAAAGCAAATTCATTAACTTATACATATAATGAAGATCCTATTTTTAACTATATAATTACGCCAAATGAAACTTCAATAGATGGAATAATTATAAAAGAATTCAATAATCAAAATAAAACAATTACATTGGAAAAAACATTATCTGATATAGATATAAGTGAAAAAATATATTATATGGATTTAAAAGCTAATGCTAGAGGAGTAGGGTCTCACACTGAAGGACGTGGTACTTACACTCATACAAATTTAATACTTGGTGCTTAGCACGCAGAAGGCTGGAGTACTTTTGCTATTAACGGAGCCGCACATTCGGAAGGTTTTAGATCAAAAGCCATTGGAGAAGCGTCCCATGCAGAGGGAAATGAAACAATTGCTATTGGAGAAGGATCTCATGCAGAAGGTGGTTTTACTGAATCACATGGAGAGAAATCTCATGCTGAAGGTTTCAATTCTTATTCAATTGGTGATAGCTCTCATGCTGAAGGATAGAGTAGTATAAGTTTTGGTTATGCTTCTCATAGTGAAGGAGGATATGAAGATCTTTCTTATTGTGTTACGGGAATTTGCACCTGTGAAAAAAATTCTTCTATATATACTATTATAGGAGGAGCCATCATAGACTCATTTATTCCTCCAAAACCTTATGATTTATTATATCTTAAAAATTCTAATATGATTATAGCTATTTTAGAGATTCAAGATATACAAAGAATAGATGATGGAGATTATAAATACATATTAGTTGGAAATAAATCAGCATCTACGGCAATAGAAGATGAATGTATGATTCTTTCAACAACTACTTCTGGTGGAGATTACTCGCATGCAGAGGGAGTAAAAACAAAAGCCGTAGGAGAAAAATCACATAGCGAAGGATATTATACTATGGCCAATGGAAATAACTCTCACGCGGAAGGAAGTGGTACAACAGCTTCAGGAATCAATTCTCATGCAGAAGGTCATGGTAATGATTATATAGATAAAGAAAATATAAAATTAGAAGATTATAAATCAGTAAAAATTACTAAAATAGGAGAAACAACATACAGTATAGCTCCAACAGCTTTTTATTACAATTAGAGCATAATAGAATTAGATTATGATATAATTCCAAATAAAACTTTTTTATTAGGTTATTGTACTCCTGAAGATGGCGGCAATTATTATCCAGTTAAAGCAAAAATTATTGATTATGATAATATAGAAAAAATAATTACTCTTGATCATAATATAAGTTTTGGACTGTGGGATCCAGCAGATAATCTTGTAGTTTATATTACAAGAGACACAGAGGCTTTTGGAAAAGGATCTCATGCTGAAGGTTGTTGCACAATAGCAAATGGAGAAGGCTCTCATTCTGAGGGAATAAGTACTATCGCATCTGGTGAAGGATCTCATGCTGAAGGATATTATACTATAGCTAACGGAAAACACTCTCATACAGAAGGATATAAAACAATTGCTATGGGAGATTATGAGCATGTTCAAGGTAAATTTAATATTATTGATGATTCTAATAATTTATTACATACTGTCGGCAATGGTTCTTCTCCTACAAATCGCTCCAATGCTCATACTATTGATAAGTAGGGTAATGCATGGTTCTCTGGAGATGTATATGTTGGTTCTACATCTGGTATAAATAAGGATGAAGGATCTAAAAAATTACTTACAGAAGATGATATTCCAGATGCATCAAATAAAATGGATAAGGAAAATCCTAGTGGTACAGGATCATTTAGTTTAAATAGAGCCAAAGATTCCATAATAGGAGATTATTCCTTTGTAGAAGGGTATTTGAATCAAGCAGAAGGTAATTATTCTCATGCAGAAGGAGAGCGTACTTTAGCAACGGGCAAATCTTCTCACGCAGAGGGATATTTAACTAAATCATATGGAGAAAATTCTCATGCAGAGGGATATTTAACTGAGGCATATGGAAAAAATTCTCATGCAGAAGGAGAATATACTTTAGCTAAGAGTAATTATTCTCATGCCGAGGGTGGCGGAATTACAGATATAAATTTATCTTCTCAGGCAAAAATTTACATAACCAGTAATTATCCAGTTTTAAGTTGCACGATATCTGAATATCCTAATAGTAATGTTAATTTAGAGGAAGATATTATACCTGGATAGACATTTATTGGCTATGATAAATCTTGGCATAAAATCAAAACATATCGTAATAATGTTATTACTTTCTATGATTCATTTCCAAAAGATTATCCAAACTTGGTAAATGAACCAGTTAGTGTAGGTTTTGGAGTGAGAGCATTAGGCCTTTATTCTCATGCCGAAGGACAATCAACGTTAGCAGAAGGTAACTCTTCTCACGCAGAAGGATATCTTACAGAAGCAACTGAATTTTGCACTCATGCAGAAGGCCACCACACAAGAGCTACAGGAGAATGCTCACATGCCGAAGGACGTTATTCTTTTGCCACCGCAAATTATTCACACGTTGAAGGATATAATACTATTGCTCATGGAATTTATTCACACGCTGAAGGAAAATAGACTCATAGTGATGGAGAAGGATCTCATGCTGAAGGTATTGAAACAAACGCTAGTGGACGAGGGGCTCATGCAGAAGGTGTCGAAACAGAAGCTAATACATCTGGTTCTCATGCAGAAGGAATAAATACTTTTGCACACGGATATTGCTCTCATGCAGAAGGAGAAAATACAAATGCATTTGGGCCTTGTTCTCATGTAGAGGGCAGAGGCGATAATTCATTAATATATACTGAAATTAAATTTGCAACACATTAGGAACGATATAAATTTATTTTAACTAGTGGCCCATTAGAAGAATCTCCAATAGGAAAACTTTTATATGATAAAGTACATCTTTTTGGTTTTTATGTTATTGATTATGATGAAAAGTCATTAATATTAACTGTCAATGAGGGTCATTGGTATAGTCAACCTCATAGTGCTGATGGGTTACTAATAACTTTAAATAGTAGTGGAGCAATTGGACAATGCTCTCACGCAGAAGGAGACCATACTTTTGCTGGTAATCTTTATTCTCACAGTGAAGGATATCGTACTAAGGCAATTGGAATGAGTTCCCACGCAGAAGGAGATAATACAATAGCAACTGGAGATGATTCTCATGCAGAAGGATCTGATACAATAGCAAAAGGTACTTTTTCTCATGCAGAAGGATATAGCACAATAGCAGAATATAATTAGCATGTTCAAGGTCATTATAATAAAGTTTATAGTGGCTCTTCAAGTGTTAATGGAAGTGCATTTATAATTGGTAATGGTTATGATGAAAATAGTCGTTCAAATGCATTTAGAGTTACATATGGAGGGGCTACATATGCTAAAGCAGCCTATAATTCTTCTGGTGCTGACTATGCAGAATTTTTTGAATGGAAAGACAATAATCTTAATAACGAAGATAGACGTGGATATTTTGTAACTTTAGATAATGATAAGATTAAAATTGCAACTCCAAAAGATTATATTTTAGGAGTAGTAAGTGGTCAACCTTCAATTATTGGTAATAGTGATGAAGAGTGGATGGGACGCTATATACTTGATGATTTTGGATGTTTTATTATAGAAGAATTCGAATATCAAGATGAAATTTATAATACTAAAGAAGAAAAAGAAATCATTATAAGAAAAGGATTTAGATATAAAGAAAATCCTAATTATGATCCAACCCAAACTTATATCCAAAGACAAGATCGTCCTGAATGGTCTGCAGTCGGTATGTTAGGAATGCTTTCTGTTCGTGACGATGGAACTTGTAAAGTAAATGGTTATTGTACAGTAAATGAAAATGGCGTAGCTACAGCTTCTAATAATGGATATCGAGTAATTAAACGAATTAATGATAATGTTGTAAAAATTATTTTTAAATAATTTTTAATAAAGGCGAGATAGATTTTTAATCTATCTCGCCTTTTCTTTTTTTATTGATTTTTTTTAAAAAATATGATATAATATTTACATAAGAAATAAAGAAATAAAAAGGAGAAAATTCAAATGGCATATGATGAACGTTATGAAAATAGTAATTCAATGAGACAAAAAGATTTAGTTCTTGCTGTTAATGAATTTTGTTTTTTACAGAATAAAACAAATGGTCAGATTAAAACATATACTGGTCCAATTATGTTAACTATCTCTCAGCAGGAAAGCTTAGTAATTTTTGATCCAAAAAGTAAACAATTTAAAGAAGTTTTGAATTTTGATCAAGCAAAACAGACTTTTACTTCTGCTCCTGAAAATTGGTATGTAATTTTAAAAAATCCGGCTCCTGGTAATCAGTATCCTGAGAAAGGCAAGGCAGTTCTTTCTCCTGATTTAGAAATTGGTCGTAAAATCAATTTGCGCGGTCCTATTAATTTTTCTTTATTCCCAGGACAGATGTGTAAAGTAATCCGGGGCCATGCATTACGCTCTAATCAATATTTATTAGCTCGTGTATATGAAGCAGAAGCAGCTTCTAAAAGTCAAGGTGAAATGCGTGATGCAGAAGGTAATGTTATTACCAAGAGCGATGTAACTTATGTAAATGGTCAAATTCTTGTTATTAAAGGTACAGAAGTTTCTTTCTATATCCCGCCTACTGGTATTGAAGTTATTCCTGTAAATAACAATGATAAAAATGGTTTTGTGCGAGAAGCTGTTACTTTAGAGCGTCTTGAATATTGTATTTTAAAAGATGAAGATGGTAATAAGCGTTATGTACATGGGCCAGAAGTAGTATTTCCTAAGCCTACTGAAACTTTTGTAACTTCTCCTAAGGGCGGATTTATTTTCCGCGCAATTGAACTTTCTCCTATTTCTGGCATTTATGTAAAAGTCATTGCAGAATACAAAGATGAAGATGGTAAAGTTCATCCAGTTGGTGAAGAAATGTTCATTACAGGTAAGGATACTATGATTTATTATCCTCGTCCTGAACATGCTATTATTAACTATGATGGCAAGATGATGCATCATGCGATCGCGATCCCAGAAGGTGAAGGTCGCTATATTATGAATCGCCTTGATGGTAAAATTAATACAGTTAAGGGTCCTGCTATGTATTTACCTGATCCTCGCACTGAAGTAGTTGTTAAGCGTAAACTAACTGAAAATCAGTGTAATTTATGGTATCCTGGAAATAGAGCAGTTCTTGAGTACAATATTAATTTAACTGAAAAAGCAGTTGAGAAAAATGCAGCTACTTCTATGGCATTTATGGATTCTATTACAGCATATTCTACTGCTACTTCTAGTACGTCCACTTTGGCAAATTTAGAAGCGAAAGCAAATATTTCTCGTGGTACATCTTATACCAAGCCTCGCACCATCACTTTAGATACGAAGTTAGACGGTGTTGTAAGTATTGATGTATGGACCGGCTATGCAGTTAATGTTATTTCTAAAGATGGTAGTCGTAAAGTAGTTTGCGGCCCTCAGACAGTTTTACTTGATTATGATCAAGATTTAGAACGCTTGGAATTGTCTACTGGTCGTCCTAAAACTACTGATCATTTAATTAAAACTGTATATCTTCGTCATGAAAATAATAAAGTTTCTGATTTAATCAATGTTGAAACAAAAGATTTTGTTCGTGCGACTGTTAAAGTTAGCTATTGTGTTGACTTTGATAAAGACTATATGGATAAATGGTTCGCAGTTGATAACTACGTAAAATATCTTTGTGATAGAGTTCGTTCTTTATTAAAGCGAGCTGCTAAAGAGTATACAATTTATGATTTCTATCAGAATTATTCTGATATTGTTCGTCAAGTAACTCTCGGTCTTCCTCGTGGTGATGAAGCTTGCTCTGCTGAAGTTGCTGATAATAAGCATAGAGGACATCGTTTCTTCTCTGAAAATGGTATGTTCATTCATGATGTTGAAGTTTTAAGTATTGAAGTGCAGCGCGATGTTGAAAATTTAATTCTTGATAAGCAAACTGATATGATTCGTCAAGTTCTTGAATTAGCTGATGCGCAGCGTGAGGCTGAAATTGCTGAAGCTCTTAGTGTTGCTGAGAAAAAGAAACAAGAATTACGCACTCAGGAGTTATTAAATAAAATGGAACTCCAAAAGAAAGAAGCTGAGACTAAGCTTGCCATTCAAGCTCAGATTAATCGTAAGCAGGAAGCTGAAGATTTAGCTAAGAAACAGGCTGAAAAAGATTTGCAGCCTATGATTGATGCTATTGCGGCAGCTGGTATTAAGCGTAAGAACGCTGAACATGCGGCAGAAATTCAGAGAGTGACTGCTGAAAACGAAGCAACTCAGGCTCATGCAAAGGCAATGGCAGACATTGAAGCTGCACAGCAAACCGCATATGCAAACACTGTAAAGAATATTGTTGAAAGCATTAGTCCAGATTTGATTGCTGCTTTAGAATTTGGCGGTAAATGTGATTTAATGGAAACTCTTGCTAAACATATGAGTCCATATGCTATGGCTAAAGGTGAAAGCGTTATTGATGTTACTCAGAAATTAATCAATGGCTTACCATTTGATTTAAAAGAAGTTATCGGAAAATTTAAGGAGTAAAAAATATGATAAATCCTACTTCTACAAAAGATATTAATAATATTACATTAGAAGATTTATTAGAATTTATGAAAGAAAAAACTCCTGAAGAAATTCAGCAGTTCAAAGATTATGCCAATACTAATGTTAATAACAGTAATAGAAAACCAGCTTTTTTTGAAATTAGAAATTGGGTTTTGAAAAAATATTTTCCAGATATATATGAACCAAAACCTAAAATGATTGATAAAATTATGGCACTTTAATATAAAGGCAGGGAGAAATCCCTGCCTTTTTTTGATTTTTAATAAAAATTATGTTATAATATATATATAAAGAAAAAGAGGTGTTATTATGGATTGGGAAAAATATAATATGATTCCAAAAGAATACGCAACAGCTAGAGAGATTGGGCTTGCGGCAGCTACTTTAGGGGCACTAGCAAGAAGAGGTTTTGTGGATGTATTAGATGGATCACCAAAGAAATATAAAAAATCAGATAATCCATCAATTAGAATTTATCAGTTATGTGAGGAAAATAAAAATGATTATGATACTTATTTTACTTTATATAAATCTGATAAAAAACTTGGAATGTTATGTTCAATTTCAAATAATACCATTGTTGATTGCTGGGGAAATCCCTATGATTTAACCAATGTAAATAAAGTGGAATTTAGAACTAGAGGTTTTAATTTATGAAAGTAATTATTGCTGGCGGCAGAAATTTTGATAATTATAAATATCTTTCTGATACAATGGATAATTTAAATATTATTATTTCAGAAATTATCTGCGGTGGTGCTCGTGGAGCCGATACTTTAGGCGAAACCTGGGCGAAGAATAATGGTATACCTATTAAATACTTTTATCCAGACTGGGATGGTCTTGGTAAAGCCGCAGGACATATTCGCAATACAAAAATGGCTGAATATGGCGACTACCTTGTTGCTTTTTGGGATGGAAAATCTTCTGGTACTAAAGATATGATTACTGTAATGAAACAACTGGGAAAGCATGGAACAATTAAAATGTATGAATTAGTATAAATAAATATAAAGGTTAAAACAAATGAGATGTGGAGAAGATTCTATTTATTTAAAATTTACCAAATTAACTAATCAATTTTTAATTAAAATGGTAATTGATTATTTGAAAGAAAATAAATATTTTCGCTATGATGTATTAAAAAATATACCAAATATTTCGCCATATGAATTAAATACAATTCTTACTGCTCTTGGATGGGAGCAATCAGAATTTGATGTAAATGGTTGGCAACAAGATACTTGGTATACATATTTACATAAAAATTATTATTTTAAATTAATTATGTTTTATAGTGGATACTATAGAAAAATAGAATTATATCGCTCAGATATTAATGATAAATAAGAAAGGAGTTGTTGAAATGATTATTAGTCCAAAAGATACTCATGATAGCTTAATTATGAAAGGAGTTTATGACCATTATAAAGAGGCTCTTGAATATTTTCCAGAAAATCAAATTGTAGGTTGTTTTTTACAAGGTTCTTAGAATTATGGTCTTGATTATGAAAATTCTGATATTGATACTAAATTAATTGTTATTCCTAATTTCAAAGATATTTGTTTAAATAAAAAACCTATTAGTCATACTCATATACGAGAGAATAATGAGCATACTGACTGGAAAGATGTTCGTCTTTACATGGAAACTTTCCGAAAACAAAATTTAAATTTCCTTGAAATTTTATTTACTCCTTACTTTATTATCAATCCATTATATAAAGATCAATGGGATAGATTAATTGCATCTAATGAAAAAATTGCTAAGATGAATCCTTATCGTGCAGTAAAATCAATGAAAGGTATTGCCCTTGAAAAATATTATGCAATGGAACATAAATATCCAAGTAAAATAGATATTATTGAAGCTTATGGATATGATGGAAAACAAGTTTCACATCTTCTTCGTGTTGATGATTATTTAACAAGATATATCAATGGAGAAGATTATAAAAACTGTTTACGACCATCTCAGAATCTTATAAATAGAATTATGGATTATAAAAAATTGGATAAAATTCCTCTTGACGAAGCTCGTGAGGAAGCTAAAAGAGTTCTTGCACATACTGAAGAAATTGCTAATGCTTTTTGTGCAGATTTAGAAGATAATGAGAATCAAGAAATTAGAGATCTTCTAGAAGATGTATCATATAATATTCTGAAAATTTCCATAAAAAAAGAATTAAAATAATGATTAAAAAACTAAATCTAATCAAATTATTGGGAAGCTGATAATTTATTTAAATAAAGTTAACAAATTAGAAAGTGATGCTGAAAATATTAAAAAATTTATAAAAGTCAGAAGGGAATATGGTAATGAAATGTCCATTAAAAAATGATAAATATTCAATGTATATAGATTGCTATGGAACAGGTTGTAATTTTGCTGATGATGAAGGAAATTGTTTAATTAGAGCAGCACTTATAACATATATTAATCAAGGTCAATCAAAACCAAAAGAAAAGAAAGATTATAATTTATTTACTACTTTTGGAGATAAATAATAAAATTAAGAGATATTTTAAAATCTAAAGAACCATTGAATATTGAATATCATTGTAATAAACAATGAATTTGAAGATATTAAACACTTAACAGTTTAAATCGAGGTAGAATAAAGTGGAGACAAAAATTAAAAAAGTAATTTTTACTGGTGATTGCCACGGAAAGGTTGAAGAAAGAATTATAAAAATTTTAGAAGATTATAAAGATTATAAGCCATCTGAAATTGCAATTATTATTGCTGGGGATGCTGGTATTAATTTTTGGTTAAATAAAACAGATATTAAAAATAAAAAAGCTATTAATGAATATGGTTGTATTATTTATTGTGTACGAGGCAATCATGAAGAAAGACCAGAAAATATCAATACTTACAAATTAATTTGGGATAAAGATATTTGCGGCATGGTATATATAGAAATTGAATTTTCCAATATCCGATTTTTAGTTGATGGTGGTACTTATAATATTAATGGATATAGTGTTTTAACTATTGGTGGAGCTTATTCAATAGATAAATGGTATAGACTTAATAGAAATGGCATTTACACGATAGAAGATGAAAATTATACCAATGCAAAGAAAACAGGCTGGTTTCCAGATGAAATGTTATGTCTAGAAGAAATGAAAACAATTTTTAATAATGTTTCAGGAAAACATTTTGATTTTGTTATTACTCATACTGCTCCAATTAGTTGGGAACCTAAAGATCTTTTTTTAGATTTTGTGGATCAAAATTTAGTCGATAAATCTATGGAATTATTTTTAGAAGAATTACAAGCTTCTGTGGATTGGGGAATTTGGATATTTGGTCATTATCATGCTAATCGAATTGAACGTCCTCGAGTAGAACAATATTTTACTTATTTTGAAGATATGGAAACTATATGGAATCGCTGGAATGATAAATACACTTATAAAAATGAATGGTGGCTTTCTAAAAGCCCATATATGAAAGAATGGGACATGGAGAATAATATCAATGAAGATTAGATTTAATAAAGATTTATTTAAAGTAATTAGTATTTCAGTAATAAGTTCCATAATTCTTACATTATTTTTTTGGTTATTTTCTTTAATTTCTTGGAGTATTGTGTTTATATTATTAACATTTTTATTTATACCAATCACAGAAGGAGCAATTAAATTTTACAAAGAAAAGAATTGTATAGATCTAATGGATTTTTGTATAGAATTAACTCAAGACATAGATAGTAATAAAAATAAAATTGAGTAAAATAAAGGCCTCTATTTAATATAGAGGTCTTTTTTGATTTTTTTTAAAAAATATGTTATAATATATATATAAGATAAATAAGAAGGGAAATGATAAATATGAATTTTTTTATTGATTTTGAAGCTATGAGATTTTCAAATCGTATTATTAGTATCGGTTGTATGGCTGAAAATGGAGATACATTTTCTACATTAGTTAATCCTGGGGCAAAGAAAAAAGTAGATAAATTTATTACTGATTTAACAGGAATTACAAATGAAATGTTGGAAACTGCTCCAAGTGCAGATGATGCTTTTTATTTACTTTATTTATTTATTTTAAAAAATAGTGGAAATGAGCAGCCGAATTATTATGTATATGGAAACTCAGATATCGATTTTCTTAAAGCAACATTAAAAGATATGAAAAATCCAACTTCTTGCATCTGTGCTCAAGCTATTGCTGGTAATTTAATTGATTATGCTGCAGTAGTAAAAAAATTTTTTGTTGCTAAAAGTGATTTAGCTCTTCGTAAAGTATATATGTTAATTCAGGATCAGCAAGAATTAATTCAGAGACATGATGCTCTTGAAGATGCAAAAATGCTCAAAACTGTTGTTTCAAATTTATATGATAAATGTAAACCAGAAGATAAAGAGACTATTTTAGCAATTCCTTCTCAAAAAAGACCAAAATCTGAAAATAAAAAGACACCTTCTATTTTTCAAAGTATGGAAGGGTCTAAGAAATGGGAAGTTAAAACTGGAGCTGATGAGAATAATTGGATGTTAAAGTGTGTTGATCAACACACAAATGCTTCTATTTATTTTAATGATTTAGATACAGCTACTTTGTGGGTTATTAGATATATCGCTAGAAATGTAAGTCCTAAAAATCAAAATTCTATTGATAAAATTAAAGCTAAAATCATTAAATCATGTAAAGAAAATAAATGTAGCTATAATTGTTTTTGGGAATATTCAGAAGAAGGTGCAATAGCAGCCGTTGCAAAAGAAGAAAACTAATGAAATTCCCTGTGATATAACCAAAAGGGAAAAAGAAAGGAGAATGTCCTATGCATTGTGGATATATAACTACTTTAAATAATGTACGTCCCCATCCTAACGCAGACCGACTGGTTTTGGCAACTTGTTTTGTAAATACTGTCTGTGTCGCAAAGGATAAATACGCCGAGGGCGAAATCGGCGTGTATTTCCCCGTAGACCTACAGCTATCTATGGAGTTCTGTGAAAAGAACGGTCTTCTGGCTGTATATGAGAATGGTATTAACATTTCTGGCGGCTATATGGACCCCTCTAAGCGAAATGTTAAGGCAATTAAGCTGCGTGGCGAACAGTCCGACGGTCTGTTCCTACCTCTATCTTGTTTGGAATATACTGGCATAGACATGGATACCTTAAACATTGGTGATACTATTACTACTGTAAATGGTCACGAGATTTGTCGTAAGTATATTCCTCGTGGCAAGCATCATGCTACTGTGGCTGGTGGCGCAGGCAAGCGTGCTAAGCGGAGAGCTAAGCGTTCTATTGCCCCTGT
>JAEIGA010003829.1_pt1 | contig 23405 bp, 23 predicted proteins | sample 9270691 | NCBI WGS metagenome assembly JAEIGA01 (sample SAMN17057246, study PRJNA624740) | gut metagenome | biome: biome; isolation source: fecal sample | host: Bos grunniens | place: China: Xizang | collected 2019 | reverse complement strand
AATTGAGGAGGTTTTTATACTACTCATAGTTCTGTTGATACTAATTCAATTGCTTTATTTAGAATTTATAAGGAATGTGATATATAAATTCTTATAGTTATCTATGAATAAAAAAATATTTATAAATTTAAGTAAGTATATGTAGTTAAGCACAATTTTAAGTATTTAAAATAATTGCTCTAATTATATGAAAAAAACCTTACTATATAATAAATTGATGTAAAATTTTAGTCTACTTTAAAACTCAACTTTCTAAAAAGCTAGTATATATTTTATTAATAAATAAAATCTATTTTAAAACACATATAGGTCCTTTCGGAAGTTAGTAAAAAAGCTAACTAATCCTACCAATTATATTTGGTGGGATTTTTTATTGTCAAACTTGATTTTACTAGCCAGTCCAGAAAGATGGTGATTTGAACAATCTTTAAAGAATTTATTTTTACATAATCATGATAGTATCATCATCCATCTTTATAAGAAGTATAGAATTTTTGCAGAATTCACATTAAAGTTATATATTGATTGACTATCCATCTATATTAAATCATTTGTAATTTTATAATGATGTTTAAATTTATCAGTAATAAATATATCTTTTGTTTTAACTAGGATTTTAGATCTTTAAACAATCATTATTTTCTAATAAAATAGTTATTTAGAATTTATAAGGAATTTTTAAGCTTTTTGTTTTATATAATTAAAATATTAATAATAAGGAACTTAAATGAATAATAAAATTATAGATGATTTAAAATGAAGAGGACTATTGAATAATATTACTAATGAAGAAAAGTTCTTAAAAGCTTTAAAACAAAAAAAAGGTGTTTATATAGGTTTTGACCCAAGTGCAAAATCACTTCATCTTGGTAATTATGTAATGATAATGATGCTAAGAAGATTTAAAACATGAGGTGTTCCTACTTTTGGACTAGTAGGTGGAGCAACTGGAATGATTGGTGATCCATCAGGAAAATCTAGCGAACGAAATTTATTAGATATTGATTTAATTAATGAAAATAAAAAAAATATTATTAAACAATTACAAAAATATGGTCAAGTAGAGGTACTAGATAACTATGAACATTTTAAAAATTACTTATTCTTAGATTTTTTAAGAGATATCGGAAAATTAATTAATGTCAATTATATGTTAGAAAAGGAGACTATTAGTAATCGACTAGAAAGTGGAATTTCATTTACTGAATTCACATATACTTTAATTCAAGGTTATGATTTTTTATTTTATTACCAAACCAAGAATATTGCCATTCAAGTAGGTGGTAGTGACCAATGAGGGAATATCACTACTGGTTGTGAAATGATTCGTAAAGTTATTGGTGATGATAATCTTGCTTGTGGAATCACAATTAATTTATTATTAAAAGCAGATGGTAGTAAATTTGGTAAATCAGAGAAAGGGGCTATTTTTCTTGATAAAGCACTAACTTCACCTTATGAGATGTACCAATTTCTTATTAATCAAGAAGATAAAGATGTTATCAAATTATTAAAAACACTAACAATGCTAGACAAGAAAACAATCGATGGTCTTGCAAAAACACTAGAAGAAAATCCAAAGGCTAGAGCAGCACAAAAAAAACTAGCAGAGGTGATTGTATCTGACATTCATGGAGATGCAGCTTATCAACAATCAATTAAAATATCTAATGCTTTATTTACTGATAATTTTAATTCATTAAATGAGCAAGAATTGATTCAAATAGTTAAAACTATTCCAAATATCCAATTAGCAAATTTTCAATACACGCTTGTAGAGTTGTTAGTAAAAGCAAAGATTGCTCCTTCAAATCGAGAAGCTAGACAATTAATTTCAGCAAATGCTATTATGGTTAATGGTATGAAGGAAAATGATGAAAATAAGGTTTTTTCAAATAAAAATACTATTGCCCAACAATTTAGTATTATCAAAAAAGGCAAAAGGAATTACTTCATTATTCAATGGATTTAATGAAAATTATTTAATTGCTTCTAAAATGGCAAGGTTTTGCTTTAATTTAAAGTCATTGGTTTCATGGACAACTATATCTTTATTTTCGGATTTCTTGCTTAAAGTTTCAATTTCTTTTTTAATTTTATTAATATCAATCTTATTCTTTTCTTCACAATAATTAGCAAAGACTTTAATAATACTTTTTGTAGAATATAATAAACCATCTAAAATAACATATTCTACTTTAGATTTATCATCTATTGTAATTGAACAAGTATGATTAACTAATTTAGCTATTAGTCCTGTTTCATTAGCATTAATACCAATTGCACCATTAACAGTTTTAGTATTAAAAATCTTAACCTTTTTATCAAATTTGACACCCTCAGGTGTAATCATTTTTAATTGTATTAAGTTCATATTGAAAAAAATCCTTATTTATTTTTATTATACTTACTATAAACTTCATCAATTGTACCTACATATAAGAAATAAGATTCAGGGATATCATCACATTTCCCTTCCACAATATCTTTAAATCCTTTAACAGTATCGGCTACTTTAACAAATTTACCTGGTTTACCTGAGAATTTTTCAGCCACAAAGAATGGTTGTGATAAGAAGTTTCTGATTTTACGAGCACGGTTAACAACTAATTTATCTTCTTCGCTCAATTCCTCAATTCCTAAGATGGCGATAATATCTTGTAATTCATTAAACTTTTGTAATATTCTTTGTACCTCACGTGCAACCTTATAATGTTCAACACCAACAATTTTTGGTTCCAATAAACGTGAACTTGACTCAAGTGGATGAATAGCTGGGAAAATCCCTAAAGAGGCGATTGATCGATCTAAAACAGTTTTAGCATCCAAATGGGAGAAAATTGTTGCTGGTGCTGGATCAGTTAAGTCATCAGCAGGAACATAAACTGCTTGTACTGAAGTGATTGAACCTGATTTAGTAGATGTAATTCTTTCTTGTAATTGTCCCATCTCAAAGGCTAACGTTGGTTGGTAACCAACTGCTGAAGGCATTCTTCCTAATAGTGCTGAAACCTCTGAACCAGCTTGTGTAAATCTAAAAATATTATCAATGAACAATAAAACATCTTGTTTATATTGATCTCTAAATTCTTCCGCCATAGTTAATGCTGTTAATGCAACTCTCATTCTTGCTCCTGGTGGTTCATTCATTTGACCAAAAACTAATGCTGTTTTATCAATCACACCACCATCAATCATTTCATAATATAAATCATTTCCTTCTCTTGTTCTTTCGCCAACACCAGCAAAAACAGACAAACCACCACTACTTGTAGCAATATTATGAATTAATTCTTGTACCAAAACAGTTTTACCAACACCAGCACCACCAAATAAACCAATTTTTCCTCCTTTAACATAAGGTATTAAAAGGTCAATTACTTTAATTCCAGTTTCTAATATTTCAGTTGCTGCTGATTGTTCTTCATAACTTGGAGCAGTATTGTGAATTGGTCTTAATTTAGGATTTTGAATTGGTGGTTTATCATCAATTGGATCTCCAGTTACATTAAACATCCTTCCTAATACTTCTTTTCCTACTGGAACAGAGATTGGTGCTCCTGTATTAATTACTTCTTGTCCTCTTACTAACCCATTAGTTGTATCAATTGAAATACATCTAGCAATATCACCACTAATTAATTGTGCTACTTCTAAAACTAATTTTTTACCTTGATTATCAACTTCTAGAGCATCATTTATATTAGGCATTCTACCAGCAAAATACACATCAACTACTGGTCCTAATACTTGATGAATATACCCAATACTTTTTTCATCACTTGTTTTTTTTGTTTGTGTCATATTAATTTTCCTCACTTCCTGCCACAATTTCTGTAATCTCATTTGTAATTTTTGCTTGTCTAATTCTATTAAATACTAATTTTAAATTTTCAATTAATTCATTAGCATTATCTGATGCTGTATCCATCGCATTTCTTCTAGATGCATTTTCACTAATTGATGATTCGATAATTGAACCATAAATCATACTAGATAAATAACTAGATAATATCTCATGAATAATGATTTCTTTTTTAGGTTCAAAATCAAAGTCATTAATAGATAATGCTTTTTCTTTTTCCAAGATTTTTTTATCAAAGGGAATCAAATTTAAAGTTGTTGGTTGAAAGGTAATGGCATTAATAAATTTAGTATAAACAATTTTAATAGCTTTAAATTTATGCTCATTAAATAATTTCACAACATAGTTAGCTAAAATCAAACAGCTTTCATATAAATTATCATTATTAAAGTTATCAAATTCAATGATTTGTTCTTCATTTAGATTACGTTTAAAATATCCTTTGCCTTTTTTACCAATTTGTAAAATATAATCAATGTTTTTCATTTCTGATAAAACATATTTAATAATGTTATTATTGTATCCACCACACAATCCTAAAGTCGAAGTAATTACAATATATAGTGTTTTGGTATTATTATCTATTTGATAATTAAATTCATTGGATAAATTCAAAATCTTACCAACTATTTGATAATATTCTTCATAATAATCATGGATCTTTGCATAAATTGCTTTTTGTTTAATAATTTTACTAGCAGCAACTAATTTCATTGCATTAGTAATTTTTGATGTTGTTTTAATTGAGGAAATTCTTTTCTTTAATTCATCTAATGACATTATTTAACTCCTTTCTTTAAATTAGCTTTTTGTTTTTTTAAAGCTTGTTTCTGAAGTTTTTCTTCCTTTGATTTTTTAGGAAATAATAAAATAGCATGGAAACTTATTAAATAAATAGCTAATGGTAATAATAAAAAACCAGCAATGATAATAGCAATATATATTGGACCACCTATATGATCATTAGAAGTTAAAAACCAAGCTATTTGTTTAGCTCCCCAAGTAGGGTGGTTTTTTGCTATTTGTCCATAATCTACACCATTAATTATTGATGAACCATTTTTATCAGGATTAAGCCATTGATCAGTTGCTTTAAAATAATCACTTTGAATATTAGTGATTGCTACCAAACCATAAATCAAAAATGCAATTAGAACAATACAAAATATTATTCCTAAAAAATAAAGAATTTTTTGTTTTTTAGAAAATGATTTAATTTTGTTTTTTAAAATCTGAAATTTTGTTTGTTCTTTTCCCATAATATATTACTTAGATCCACTTATTTTTTTAAAATTGCTCTTTTTAATTCAACATGTATAACAAATATGTTTATGATTTTCTAAAAGAATTGAAGTATTACAATCATTATGACAAATTGAACATTTTTTTTCTTTTTCATTATAACCAGCGTTTTTTAATCATTCAGTAAGTCTTCGTTTATAGTTGTAATCATTAGCATCTTTTAATTTAACAATTGTATGCTTTTGTTCTTTTGAAATTTCATTTTTCTTTTTAGGAGCAATTGATTTTACTTTTGTATTATTAGTTTTTTTATTTTTAATAAATGAATTATTCTTAGCTTTTGTTTTTTGTTCTTCTATTTTGTTTGCTTGTTTTGGTAATTCATCTGGTTTTGATTTTGAGAAAGTTATGTTATCTGTTTTCTTGTATGCTTCTTTTTCCTCATTAGTAGGTTGAAGATCATCTTTTGTTAAACCAATTGGATAATTGTAATTTGTAATTTGATTAATATAATAGAAAATAAAATTTTTAATTTCATATCTTAAAACTTTTTCAGTGTTTTCATCAATATTTTGAGTTTTAGTTAAAATCATTTTTGATTTTCAATTAGTGGCTGCTCTAATTAAATCTAATTTAAAGTCTACTACATTTTCAACAGGGATAAAATCAATGAATTTTTCCTTAATTAAAAACAAAATAATTGTTTCATCAATTTCATTAATAGGATTTGATTGTCTTTGTTTTAACAATTCCATAATTCGTTTACCATGGTTTAATGCTTTAGTTGTTTCCTTGTCTAAATCAGAACCAAATTGAGCAAATGATTGAAGTTCATTATAACTAGCTAATTCTAATTTTAATGATGATGAAGCTTGTTTCACACATTTAATTTGAGCAGCGGAACCAACTCTAGAAACTGATAATCCAACATCAATGGCAGGTCTTTGTCCACTATTAAATAAATTAGCTTGCATGAACAATTGACCATCAGTAATTGAAATAACATTGGTTGGAATATATGCTGAAATATCTCCTGATAATGTTTCAATAATAGGTAAAGCAGTAATTGATCCACCACCATTTTTTTCATTTAAACGACATGATCTTTCTAATAAACGAGAGTGTAAATAAAAAATGTCACCAGGGTAAGCTTCTCTACCAGGAGGTCTCCTTAATAATAATGAGATTGTTCGATATGCAACAGCATGTTTTGATAAGTCATCATAGATGATTAATACATCTTTACCTTGACTCATTCAATATTCAGCTAATGAAATACCTGTAAATGGAGCAAGGTAATTAAGAGATGGAAAATCATTTGCTGGTGAAGAAACAATTGTAGTATATTCATCAGCTTTTGCTTCTAAAAGAATTCTCATAACATTAGCTACTGATGATGCTTTTTGACCAATAGAAACATAAATACAATAAACATCTTTACCTTTTTGATTAATGATAGTATCTAAAGCAATTGTTGTTTTTCCTGTTTGACGATCACCAATAATTAATTCTCTTTGTCCTTTACCAATTGGAAACATAGAATCAATTGCTAAAATACCAGTTTGCATTGGTTGATCTACTGATTTTCTAGTCATTACTCCAGGTGCTATTTTTTCAAGATCATGATATTCCATTTTCCCTTTAATAACTCCTTTACCATCAATTGGGTTACCTAGTGCATCAACAATTCTTCCTAAGAATCCATCACCAACTTTAATTTTAGAAACTTGATGTGTTCTTTTTACTATTGAACCTTCTTTAATATCTTCATATTTACCTAAAGAAATAATGGCAACAACATCTTCTTCTAGATTTTGTACTAATCCAGTTACCCCATTTTCAAATTCAACAATTTCATTAAGCATTACATTTTTTAAACCAGAGGCAATAATAATACTATCTCCAACAGAAATAACAATCCCTTCTTCGGATTTTAAAATTTTCTTATTATAGTTTTTAATATTTTCTTTAATAATAGAAGCAAATCGACTGGTTGACATTATATTTCTCCTTTAATTTTATTTTTTAAATCAGCTAGTTTAGCACATATTGTTCCATCAAAATCTTTATCACCATATTGAATTTTAATCCCACCAATTAATGATTCATCAATGTTAATAATTAGTTTAATTTTATTTTTTAATTTATCACTAATGACTTTTTCTAGTTTATTTATTTGATCAGTTGTTAGTTCATAAGCACTTGATATTTCTACTTTTATAATTTTTAATTCTTGACATAAAAAGTTATCTAATTTCCTAAATATTTTTAAGATTAATCTTTCATCATTTTTTAAGATTAAGTAATGAAAAAAATTATCAAATATTCAATGAATGTGTTTGGAAAAACATTGCTCAAAAAAAACTATTTTATTATCGTTGCCAATTTCTAATGTTGTAAATCAAAATAATAATTTAGGATCATCTTTAAAAATTTGTAATAATCCTAATAATTCATCATAAATTCGTTCAACTTCTTTTTCTTCTTTTGCTAATTCAAAAATTGCCTTGGCATATTCATTAGCATTGATGTTGTCTTGCATAAATTTTATTCCTTCATTTTTTGATATTCATCAATGAATTCATCAATTAACTTATCACTATCAGATTTAGAAATATTTTTCTTGCTTACATGTGTTGCTGCATCAAAAGCAATATCTAGTATTTGTTGATGCATTTCTGTTTGCATTTTTCTTTTTTCAATATCGATTTCTTCTTGTGCATTCTTAACTATTTGATAAGCATTTTCTTTAGCTTTATCTTGTAATTGATTATATAGATCATTACCTCTTTCATTTGCATTTTGTACTATTCTAGTTGCATCCATTTGGGCTTTAGCAAATTCTTCTTGAGCTTGTGTCTTAGCTATAAAAGCATCTTGTTTAGCTTTTTCAGCATCTTCTAATTCTTGGTTAAGATATTTTTTTCTTTCATCTATTTTTTTGTTTAATGGTTTTCAAACAAATCAAATAATTGCACTCAATAAAATGATAGTAGAAATAATAGTAGCAACAAAGACCCAAATATTAGGAAAAATTAAATTGACTATTGTTGTTGCATTTACTATCCCACCAATTTCCCCATTACAACTAACTAGAAATGGAATCGAAAACAAAGAAACAATTAATAGTAAAAAAGTGAATAAAATAATTTTTTTAGATTTAAGTTTCTTTTTCATATTTTTATTAGGAAGCAACAAATATTAATAAGATTGCAATAATCAAAGCATAAATTGCAGCAGACTCAGCGATTGCCATTCCAATAATTGCTGTTGACATAATTTGTGATTTCATTTCAGGGTTACGAGCAACAGCTAAAGCAGCTGCACCAGCAGCATAACCTTGACCAGCACCAACCCCTGAAGCTCCAACCATTGCTAAACCGGCACCTATAAAAGCCCCCATTTTTTTCATATTATCAGCACCATCATTAGCTGCTTGTAAAACTACATCCTGTGTGTTTTGAATACTATTTAATGCCTCCATAGCGACATTAGTAGAATGATTAAAAGCTTCAACAGTTGTTGAGATTGCATCACTTGCATTTTGCGCTGATTCTATAATGTATGTAAAATCAATTGCCATATATCCTCCTTCTTATTCTTGAATAGAAATATTATCATTCTTTAACTTTAAATTATCTACATTTTTTTGTTTTTTTAACAATTTTTCTTGTTCTTGTTTGGCATGTTCAACTAAACCTTCTTCAATTGGCATAGAAATATAAGTCATAGATAATAGTGTGAAAACATATGCTTGAATATATCCTACAAATAATGATAAATAGCCTGTAAGAGCTGGGATAATTAAGATTGCACCAATAATTATCGGAACAATCTCTATGTTCTCAGCAATTGAGCCAAGTGCTCAATAAATAACAGAATAAATGATAGCTCCAGCAATAATGTTTCCTCAAATCCGGAAAGAAATAGAAATTAATGGTGTAAATTTTCCCATAATTTCAATTGGATTAGGTAATAAAGGTATTTTCTTCTTTTTAACAGTTATACAAAAACATAAGTGTTTCAAAAAAGATAATTTTTGGTATTTAACTGCACAAAAAATAGAACTAATCCAAGTAATTAGGCCAAGGGTTAGTGGTACAGTATATGAACTGGTAGCTTCACTAATATCAAAAATTTGAAAAATGTTTAAAATAAACAAAAAGCCAAATAAGAAAATAAAATAAGGAGTATATTTAATGAATCTTGGTCCAAATGTTTCCAAAACCATTGCTTTAACCATATCAACAAACTTTTCTACTAAAATAGAATATCTTTTTGGTTTATCTTTAACCTTAAAATTTCGGTTTTGAAGATAATAGGCAAATGATAATCCAATGATCATTAAGCTTGCTAATATTAAAACAATTACATGTGGTAATGAAAAATCATCAAGGAAAGTTTTTCAACCTCCATCTAATCACTCTTGCATTAAAGACTCCTATTTTTCTTTCTTATTAAAAAAACAAGTTTTCAGTTTTCCTTTACTGTCTAAATATAATAAAACATTAAAGAAAATAAGGGAAACACAAAAGAAAGCAATCATCATGTAAACATTAAAGATATTTAATATCAAGAAATCAACTAATAAACCAATAATAAAAGGGGCAACTAATAATATTGATCTAAATAAAAATAAACCAATTGAGAATCATATAATAACCTTTTTAGATTTATGTTTTTCAATTTGTTTATCTATTAACTTTACATTAAATAAGTTCAATAGTTCGACTAGTGTTAATGCAGGTGATAATAATAAAACTGCATAAACTAGAGGTCAAAGATTAATAATTGATGCAATAATAATCGCAATAATCAACACTATTAGTGAGTACACTAAGAATCATAATAGAATTGGTTTTCAATTTAAACTTTCCCTAACCATAATGAACTAAAACATTATAGTACAACAAAAATTATAATACTTTTTGATAAAAAAGAAATTTTTTACAAAAATATCATTTTATTAAGACTTTAAAATATAAAAAAGAAAACAAGTTAGATTTCTAATTTAAGAAAAGAGAAAAAAAGGACTTTTAACTAAAAATGTTCCTAGAATTATCAAATATTCAATAATAAAATAAAATTAATATGGAAGTATTTTATAATTTTTGTTTTTCATTTAGTATAATTTCAATGCTATGTATAAATTAAATTATGATTTATTATTTTTAGATTTAGATGGGACATTATTGTCAACATTTAAAAAAATACCAAAAAAGAATTTATATGCTTTACATGAGTTTTCATCTCTTGGAGGTAAGGTAGTTATAACTACTGGTAAAACATATTTAAACACAACAAAATATATTAAACAGATTAATAATTATTTAGAAAGACCAATTGAGTTTTGTGCTTGTTTAAATGGAAATGTTATCTACGACTTAAGAGGTGGTAGAGAAAAAGTGATCTATGAAGGCTTAATTAGTAATAATGATTGCAAAGAAATTTACCACGTTTGTAAAAGAAACAAGTTAGGTTTTGCTCCATATACTAAAATCGGAGTTGAGAGAGGAAAAATTCATTCAACTAGCGGAACTAAATTTGCTTCATTGTTTAAGAGATTTAATAATTGAAACATTGCTAAATTAAGAAACTATCAAACAATGCAATCTTATAAAATTAATATTTTTGCTAATGTTTTTTCAAACAAGCAATTGTATACTGCTTATAAAGAATTAGCTGATAATCAAAATATTGAAATTTTGAAAACAAAGAAATATTTTTATGAAATTGTTGCTAAAAATTCTAATAAAGCTAACGCTGTTAAATTAATTTGTCGTGCATTAAACCATCCTATTGCTAGAACAACAGCAATTGGTGATTCAGCTAATGATGTTCCAATGTTTCAAGTTGTAGGTTTGCCTGTTTCAGTAAAAATTGATAATTATGAATTAAGAAACTATTGTCATTATTATGTTAAACAAAAACACAATAAAGTTTATTGAGCCATCAAAAACTTTATTATTTAGTTATTAAATAAGCATAGATAGCAATCATTGCTGCATTATCTCCGCATAAAGTTATATCTGGTAAATAGATATCCATATTTTTAAAATAATGTCTAATTGCTTGTCTTAATAATGAATTAGCAGCAACTCCCCCACCAATACTAATTGCTTGACATTGATATTGTTTGGTATAAAAAAACAATTTTTCTAAAAGCATGTTAATGGCTGTTTTTTGAAAGCTACTAGCAATTGCCACTATGTCTATATTTTGTTTTTTCATCTTTGAACTATTAATATAATTTAAAACAGCTGTTTTTAAACCACTAAAAGAAAAACTTTTGTCATTATGTGCATTTTTTTGCATTAAAAAATTAATGTTTGTTTTTCTACTATCATATAGTTTATCAATTTTAGGACCACCTGGGTAACCAAGATCTAATTCTCGAGCAATCTTATCATAACATTCACCAATAGCATCATCTTGAGTTTCATTAAGTAAAATTATATCTTTAACACTTTTAACTAAAAATATACTAGTGGTCCCACCTGATGCAATTAAAGATATAAAGGGAAAGTTTATCTTACTTTTAAAATCTCAGAAAGAAAAAATATGGGCATATATATGATTAATTTTAATAGGTTCTAATTTTAATAATAAACATAAAGTATAAGCAAATATTTCACCAACATTTAACGAAACTCTCAAACCAGGATAATTGGTATAAGCAATCATATCTATATCATTAATATCAATATTTGCTTTTGTCTGAGCTAATTTAAATGCTCTAATGATATTATCTTCATGTTTTCTAGCAGCTAATTCTGGGACAATTCCACCATACTTTGTTTGTTCATCTGCTGAAGAAATCACAATATTAGCTACTAGTTGATCATTATTAATGATAGCAATTGATGTATCATCACAACTAGTTTCAATGGCTAATAAACATTTTCTTTTTCTTAATAATTGTTGCATATAGTATTATTATATTAATCATGCAAACAAATGAACTATTTAAAAAAATAGAGGCACAAGGAATTAAGGTAAAAAAATCTGATATTTTAGAACATATAAATAAATATGGATACTATCGGATAGTTTCTTGTTATGGTAAATTATTAAAAGAAGCATCAAAAGAGTGCAAGAAGCATCCAAATACACAAGAATTATTAGCTTTATTTGAATTTGATAAAAATTTAGCTAATATGATTGCTTCTTACTTGTTTGATTTTGAACAACAATTAAATACAATATCAATGGATGAAATTTTTAAAATTAATAATTTACATGATGATTATGTTTTAACAATCACTAATAATCCGGCTTTCACACACTTACGAAAAAAAGGATTATCAAGTTTTAATGAGGATATATATGAAAATGCAAAATCATGTAACTTAATTCCTCAGAACATTGATGTAAGAAGTTTACCATTAAAGATTTTAAGTTTATCTTGATCTTTTCATACATTAATATCTTTTATATTCTTACAAGATGATAATGTATTAGAAAACATTTGTACTCGTTTTAATATTCCTAATGGATTAACAAATGATTTTATTTCTGCTTGTCATTCAATTAGAAAATTTAGAAACATTCTAAGTCATAATGGCATCTTTTTTTCTTATACATTAAGTTTCTATCGACGAGAATTCAATCATCTTATTAATATATGTTGTCAAAAACAATACCATTTAGATGATGATATTAATATTTATAAGATTTTAATTTTGTTAGAAAAAATTCTTAATAAAGATATTTTAAAAACTGATTTAAAAAAGATTTTTAAAGAAACTAAATTACCAAAACATATAAAAAAATATGTTTTAACAAAAATGGGATTTAGTAACTAAATTATACTAATTGTTATACTTTCGTGTATAAACATTTAGTAATAGATATATAATTAAAGTGTAGCGTTAATCAATGCTACATATTATTGTTATTATGAGGTTACTAAACATGAAAGGTATTAATGTTTATAGCGAAATAGGAAAATTAAGAAAAGTTCTAGTACACCGTCCAGGTGATGAGTTAAAATATGTAACTCCACAAAGAATTGATGAATTATTAATGAGTGCTATCATTGAAGTTGAACAAGCACAAAAAGAACATGATGAATTTACATCTATTCTTAAAAAACAAGGGGTTGAAGTAGTTGAGTTAGCTGATTTATTTACAGAAACTTACAAAAAATTAACACCTGAATTAAAAGAAAAGTTTGTTAAACAATGAATGGATGAAGCTCCTTTGAAAGATCCTAATGAACGTAAAAAAGTAGATGCTTACTTGAAAGAAATTGAAAAAAAGAGCGTTCGTAAAATGACAGATAAAATGATGGCTGGTATTTTATACAATGAAATTGGTATGAAATCAAAGACAATTGGTAAAAAAGTAAAAGATTTAGTTGTAGATCCAATGCCTAATATTTACTTTACAAGAGACCCATTTGCATCTGTTGGTAATGGTATCACATTACACAAAATGAAATATAAAACAAGACAACGTGAAACAATCTTTTCACAATGAATTTTCGAATATCATCCAGAATATGCTGGTACTCCTATGTATTATGATAGAAAATATAAAAATACAGTAGAAGGTGGAGATATCTTTATTTATAGTAGAGATGTTCTAGCTATTGGTGTATCTGAAAGAACTGGTATGGATGCAATTAAGCAAATTGCTTATAATATTGCAAAAAATGAAGATTGTAAATTCGAAAAAATCTTATGTATTAATGTACCACCAATGGGTAATTTAATGCACTTAGATACTTGATTAACAATGTTAGATAAAACTACTTTCCTTTATTCGGGAAATATTTTTGGAGTTTTAAAAATTTGAGAAATTGATATTGCAAAATCTAAAAAGGCTAAATCTCCTAAAGATATTAAACCTATGGAAAAAAATGATAAATTAGAAAATGTTTTATCAAAAGTAGTAGGTAAAAAAGTAACTATGGTTCCAATCGGTGGAAAAGATGCATTACAAATGGATATTGACATTGAAACTCACTTTGATGGTACAAATTACTTAGCAATTGCACCGGGTGTAGTTATTGGATACCACAGAAACAGAAAAACACAATTAGCTTTAGAAAAAGCTGGTGTTAAAGTATTATCTTTCAATGGAAACCAATTATCATTAGGTATGGGTTCTGCTAGATGTATGTCTATGCCGCTTTGAAGAGATGATTTAAAATAAACTTATATAAAAAATAATAATAATATGTGAAAAGGATGGGTAGCCATCCTTTTTTTATTGTATAATTAAAAATAAATTCTATTTGTTGTCTAGAGGAGAAATATATGTTGTATTCAGGTAATGAACAATCTAGTGAAAAAGGTCATAATCCAGCAGTTAATAATAATGTTGGTGAAGTTCAAGTTACAACAGGAAGCAAAGTTGGTTTTTGATTTTTAGTTATCATATCATTAGGATTTTTTTACATTTGAGTAATTACTCAAAAAAATAAATTAAATGTTATGCAAATGAAAATCAATGAAGCTGCATCAGGTATTGATGTGCAATTGCAAAAAAGATTTGATACACTAACTAAAATTGTAGATGCTGTAAAAAACCATGTAAAATTTAATAAAGATGTATATGAAAACATTGCAAAATTAAGAAGTGGCAATTTTAAAAATACATCTGATGATGTGGTAGCTAAATCAAAGCTAATTGATAATTTATCTTCTGGTATTAATATTTCTGTAGAAGCATATCCAAATTTAGGTGCTGATCAATCAATTCAAAAATTAATTAATGAATCAACAATGATTGAAAGAGAACTTGCTGCTGCTAGAAGACTTTATAATAGTAATGTAACAGATTTTAACTCAATCATTTTTACATTCCCAACATCAGTGATTGCAAGTGGAAAAAAATATCATGCAATCCCTTTATTCGAAACTAGTCAATCAACTAGAGCTGATATCAAAATTAATTTTTAATTTAGGTAATTAAATGGATAAACAACTTAAATATAAATGAGATGGGGTTATCTTCAATCAAGAATATTGAGATAATAATCTTTCAAAAGAAATTGAAGATAATTTAAACTCATACTTAGAACAAATCATTAATCCATTAAAAAGTGAATTTTTAACAAAACAAAATAATTTAGTAGAAGCAAATCAAAGTTTTAAAAAAAATCATAATGAATTTTTATATGCATTAACTGCAATCGCCATTCCTTTTGGATTAATTCTTTTAATTTTCCCAGGTATTTGGTTAATTAAAAAATTCCGAATGATGAAGAAAAATAAAAATAATTTAAAAGCTAAAATTAATGAATGTGAACAAGAGCAATTAGAAACTAATTTAAAAATTATAAATACTATTGACCTAGTGAATCTTTATAATACTTTTCTTTACAAATATTTAAATTTTTATAATTGTGGTCCTATTAGTAGTACTTTAATTAATACAATTAAATCTTTATCGTCTTTTTATTTAGAATCATCAGATTATTTTAATACTTTGAATACCCATTGAGGAGTGTTCAATAATAATATTGTTATTAATTATAATAATCAAAAACACTGAATGGGGAAGAAAACATATCATGGTAGTACTACTATTTATGTCCCAGTTAAAACCAATAATGGATCAGGAACAGTAGCTAAAACAGTTAGTGCTAGTTATACTCATCCTTATCCTGAATTTTATAGAAATAATGAAATGTGATGTTTTAGTGAATATTGTGATAATCTAGAATTTAATTATGAATCATTTCATAGAAATAAACTTTTTGATAAAAAGAAAAAAAGTAGTAGTCCGCTTGAAAATCAAAAATTTGAAAAAAGTTTTTCATGAACTTGAAATGATGATACACAAATTCGGATGGTATTTACTCCTTGATTCCAAGAAACATATTTAAAAATGACAAATAATCAAGAACCAAAAAAATGGTTACAATTAAGAAAAATTAAATCTTTTTTTGGAACTAATTTTCAATTAAAAGAAATTAATAATAATAATTTAAATTATTGTAAACCACTTTTACAATTTAAAACTGATCCTGCTTATAGTTTTGATTTATTTAAATCTGATATTAGAAAAATCTTTATTGATCGACTATTTGAGTATTTTTGTGCATTATCATTTATGACTATTATTCCAGTCATTCAAACAGAAGATCAAATAAATATAATTAATCAAGTTTTACAACAACAAAAAAGCAAAAAAGAAGCAATTGATATTAGTTTAGAATCACATTATGTATTAAATGAAGTTTTAGATATGCCTTTATTTAGACTAGATACTGATACATTTCACATTTTTGATAATCAAAATTTTAATTTTAAACAAAAATATATAATTGTTCCAGTAACAGCGTATTCATTTAAAAAAATACCAAAAGTTTATTATGAATCTGTTTCTACTGAAGTAGGACTAGTTACTGTTCCTATTAGATATGATGATTTTATTAAACATAATAAGAATGGATGATTAATTTATGGTAGAACTTTACCAAATATTTCCTTATATGATAGTATTCAAAATATAACTAATGTTGATAAGAATAAAATAAAAAAAATAGTCTCGCTTGCTAATTCAATTGCCCAAGATTGTTATCAAAATAAATTCGTTATTAGAAATGGCTTTTTTGCTTTATTAATTGATAATGAAGATAGCTTAAATAATGTCCAAAAACAATTAGATGCTATCACACAACTTATTTGTTAATGATTATCCCTTTTAAACGTGTCATTGATTTAATTGCTTCTGTAATTCCCTGTACCCCAAAACCAGAATTTTTAATTCCTAAAAAAGGTAGAACATCTGGTCCTCTAGATGATGATTTATTAATATTAATAGTTCCAACATCAATAAAATTAGCAAGTTTAATTGCCTCGTTTATATTAGAGGTAAAAATGGAAGTTTGTAACCCATAATCTGTATCATTAATTAATTTTACTAATTCTAGTTGATTTTTGAATTTAATGAGAGGTAAAATTGGAGCAAATTGTTCATGTTTTCAAATTAACATATTAGTTTTTATATTAGTTAAAAGAATCGGATGAACTAAGTTTTTTTTAATTATTAGTGGTTGATTTAATTTAGCTCCTTTAGATAATGCGTCCCTTATAAAGGTTTGAACCATTTTAATTGTTTCTCTACTTATTAGTGGTGTAATTGTAACTTTGGTTTGAAATGGATCATTACTACACTTAAGTTCTTGGATTCTTGTATTTAATTTTTCAATTAGTTGATGAGCTATAGTAGTGTCTACAATTACTCTTTTAATTGCTGTACATCTTTGACCATTAAATGAAAAAGCACCTTTAATAATTTCATTAGCAGTTTTATCTAAATCAGCATCCTTTAAAACTACTGCTGCATCCTTTCCGCCCATTTCTAGAACAACTGGAATATTTTTTAATTTGCTAGTAATACTAAATCCTACTTCACTACTACCAGTAAAATTAACCATTGCTAACTTTGGATTTTTAATCAAAGCTTCACCATGTAGTTTGCTACTACCAACAATTAAATTAATTAATCCTTTATCTATACCTTTTTCTTTAGCTAATAATCTAATCAATTCATAAGTAACTAATGATGATTTTAATGAACATTTAATAATAATACTATTACCAGTAATTAAAGCAGGTATAATTTTTGAAATTAGTAAATTAATTGGATAATTGAAAGGGATAATACATAGGATCACTCCTAATGGTTCAAGTGTATAAGTAGCAGATTTACCCTTTATTTTTAAGTCTTGTTCATTAAAGCAAAGAGGATTAGATATCATTTGCTCATAAGTATGGATGGTTTCATCAATATATTGAATACTACGTGAAATCTCATCTAATGAATCTTGATATGGTTTTGCTATTTCAATGCTAATTAATTTGGCTAAATATTCATCATTTTGTTTTAAAACTTTTTTAATCTTATTAAGAATAATCTTTTTTTCATTTAAACTTTTATTTTTATAATTTAAAAAACATTTATAAGCTGCTTCATATGCTTTATTAACATCATCATTTGAACATGATGAAATAATTCCAATTTTAGTTTTATTATCTAAAATAGAATAAACATTAATTTTATTTTTCCCTCTTATAAATTGATTGTTAATATATCCAAAAGCTTTAATCATATTAATTAAACCCTTAATTTTTAATATACTATTATATTTTAGTAAAATATTAATAATTCAAACAAGGAATTTATTATGAAGCATCCTAAAATAAATAAACAATTAATTAATGATTTAAAAAATAAAGGTGTTATTTTTATTGATGAAAATCATACTTATATTTCTGATCAAGTTGAGATTGGTGATAACACTATTATTTATCCTAATGTTATGATATGAGATAATGTTGAAATTGGTAAGAATTGTGTAATCCAAGCAAATACATTGATTACTAATAAAATTAAAATTTTTGATAATGTTTTTATCGGACCTTTTAATTTAATTAGAGATCAAGTAAAAATTGGCCAAGATTCAAAAATTGGACCACATTGTGAAATTGTTCGCTCAACAATTGGTACTAAATGTTTATTAGGACATAAAAATTATGTTGGAGATGCTACTTTACTAAATAATGTTAAGTTTGGTGCAGGAGCAATTATTGCTAATACTGATTGAAATAAATCCTATCCCACTTTTATTGGTGAAAATTCATTAATTGGTATTAATGCTAGTATTATTGCTCCAAAAAATATTGGCAATAATGCTCTAATTGCTGCAGGTAGTGTTATTACTAATGATGTGAATGATAATGAGTTAGCCATTGCTCGTAATTTACAAGTTAACAAACAATGAAAAAAATAAAAGCTACTCCATTTTAATTTAACAATAATTAAAAAACAACACTAGTAAAGTGTTGTTCATTGAATAAATATTTAATGGAGCAGGTGATGGGAATCGAACCCACGTAAATAGCTTGGAAGGCTATAATTCTACCATTGAACTACACCTGCACAAATGGTGCTGGAAGAGGGACTTGAACCCTCACGATGTTGCCATCACAGGATTTTAAGTCCTGTGCGTCTACCATTCCGCCACTCCAGCAATGGTGCCCCATGAAGGAATTGAACCTTCGACCCCTTCATTAAAAGTGAAATGCTCTACCTCTGAGCTAATGGGGCAAACAATTTTGCTAAATGTACTAATTAGTTTTGTGTCTCTAAGGATTTGCACCTTATTATAACAATATGTTTTAACTACATAAACTAAAGACACATATTGGCTGGCCTGGTAGGGATCGAACCTACGCATGGAAGAATCAAAATCTTCTGCCTTACCGCTTGGCTACAGGCCAACAATGGTGGACAGGGACGGATTCGAACCATCGAAACTTTCGTGGCTGAGTTACAGTCAGCTGCGTTTGGCCACTTCGCTACCTGTCCATAGTTATACATATATTAAATATATGCACATAATATTATAATATATAACTTCTTATTATAGAATCTATATCTTCTTAGAAGAAATTTCTTCAATGGTCACTCTATAGTGGTGATCTATTCCTTTTACTTCTACAGTTTCACCTTTTTTACAACCTAACATTGCTTTAGCTAATGGTGATTCATTGGAAATTTTAAATTCATCTAAATTAGATTCAATTGTACCAACAATTTGATAAGTGTATGATTTATTGTCTGATAAATCTTTATATTTAACTCAATTATAAATTGATACAATACCTTTAATATCTTTACCATCACTAATGATGCAATTTTCTAAGGTAGCTTGTATTTCTTGAATTCTTTTTTCAATTTCTAATTGTTTTTCCTTCGCTGCATCATAATCAGCATTTTCTGATAAGTCACCTTGTTCTCGAGCTTCTTGTAATTGTTTAATTACTTGTGGTCTAACATTATCAATTAGATTTTGTAATTCATTTTTTAATTCTTGTTGACTTTCTTTTGTTAAGATTATTTTTTCCATTATGACCTCTTTAATCGGTATCTTTATTAATTATATAATATCTTTCTAATATAAAAATTAATGTTTATTGTTTAGTCTTCACTCATTATAATGTTTATTTAGTTTATTTTCACTTATGTTATTACAAGGATAATAGTATTTCTTATTTTGCATTTGTTCAGGTAAATATGCTTGTTTAACTCAATGATTGGGAAAATCATGTGGATATTTATAACCTACAATACCTAATTTACTAGCTGACTTATAATGAGCATCTCTTAAATGATTGGGAACCTTATAGTTACCAAATCCTTTATCAATATCTGCAAGTGCTAAATTTATTGCATTAATTGTTGAGTTTGATTTTGGTGATAAACAAATATCAATGACTGTTGTAGATAAAATTTGTTTAGCTTCTGGTAGTCCAAGTATATCAATTGTCTGCATAGCTAAAACAACTCTTGTTAATAAACTAGGGTTAGCTAGACCAATATCTTCATATGTCATTGCTAAAATTCTCCTCTTAATTGATGAAAGATCTCCTATTTTTATTAACCGAGCTAAATAGTGCAATGATGCATCAATGTCACTACCTCTCATTGATTTATGAAAGGCTGATTGCACATCATAGAAATCTTCTCCATAATAACTAGCACAAATATTAGCTTGTGGTAAAGCATTAATAATTAATTCCTTGGTAATTTCATCATCTTGGTATAAATCACTAATAATATCAATTAAATTGATTGCTGACCTAATATCACCATAGGTGCTATTAATTATTAAATCTAAATATTTAATTGGAAAGTTTAAATTAAATTTATCAATGGTCTTAATTAATGCTTCTTTCATATCATCATAATTAATTTTAGTTAATTGGAAAATTTGACATCGACTTCTAATTGCTGGATTGATAGCAAAATATGGATTGTCACTAGTAGTACCAATTAATATTATTTTATCTTGCTCTAAATATGATAATAAAATGTCTTGCTTATCTTTGTTTAGTCGATGAATTTCATCAACAATAATTATTTTCTGTTCATCCTTATTATCATGCAAGCTTTCTTCAATTAAGGAAATTAGTTTATTTTTATTATCTACTGTTGGATTAAATGAATAATATTTAAAACCAATTGAATTAGCCAAGGACTTTGCTAACCATGTTTTACCAACACCTGTTGGACCATATAAAATCATAGAAAAAATTTGTTTTCTTTCTATCATTTTAGAAAAGATCTTATCTTTACCAATTAGGTGTTTTTGACCTATGACATCATCAATAGTATTTGGTTTTAAAATACTAGTTATTAATTTTTTGGCCATATTAATTTATTAATTAATTTGGAATTTTAGCTTTAATACCAGGACCCATAGAAGCGCAAATAGAAATATTTTGGATATAAATTCCTTTTACAGTACTTGGTCTCTTAGATTTAATAAGTGTAATTAAAGCTTCAATATTTTCAGCTACTTCCTTAGATTTAGACGAAACTTTACCTACTGTCATATGGATGTTACCAAAAGTATCAGTGCGATATTCAAATTTACCTTTTTTAAATTCTTTAATTGTTTTAATTAAATCTTGGCTAACTGTTCCAGTTTTAGGATTAGGCATCAGACCTTTAGGACCTAACACCTTCCCTAACTTTGATAATGAAGGCATCATTTTAGGAGTAGTTAATATAACATCAAAATCAGTTCAACCTTTTTCTATGTCTTGTAGGATTTCACTACCGCCAAAAAAATCAGCCCCTGCTGCTTTAGCATCTGCAGCTTTAATATCATTATCTAATGCTAATATTCTTAATACTTTTCCATTACTATGTGGAAAAGAAAGTGTTCCTCTTAATTGTTGTTCAGCTTTGGTTGTATCTAAATTTAATTTAATAGCAACATCAATTGAACCATCAAATTTACTAATACTTGTTTTTTGAGCTAATTTTACTGCTTCTTCAATAGGATATATTTTTTTAAGATCAATGCCTTCACAAGCTTTTTGCATTTTTTTAGAAAGTTTAGCCATAATTAGTTATCACTCTTTCCTTTAGGATTTATTCCTTCAATTTCTATACCCATTTGCAATGCTGTACCAGCTATCATTCTTAATGCTGCTTCTTCATCATTAGCATTCATATCAACTAATTTATATCTAGCAATTTCTAAAGCTTTTTCTCTTGAAATAGTTGCTACCTTTGTTGTTTTAGCATTAGATGAACCTTTTTGAACCTTTGCTGCTTCTTTCAATAAGATAGTTGTTGGTGTAGTTTTAGTTACAAAAACAAAAGATTTATCTTTATATGCTGTAATTACCACTGGTACCACTTTACCCATTCTATCTTTAGTAGCTTCATTGAAGGCTTTTGTAAATTCAGCCATATTGATTCCTACTGAAGCTAATGCTGGTCCTGGTTTAGCTTGACCACCTATTAATTCTAATTTTGCAATTCTTGTTATTTCTTTTACTTTTGGAGCCACATGCAACCTCTTTTCATTAAATTTAAGAAATTCATTATGGGGTGCAAACGATTGATGAGATCTTCCCCGCTGCCAAATAAATGGCATTTTCATTATATTATAAATATAAGAAAATTCTTAAATATTAAAAACTTTTACCAAAAGGGAAAATTCTAATTAGGAATAATAGGTAATCGTAATCTACCAGATAATTTATTTTTTTTGGAATAATATTATTTTTTATTTTAATGCCTACTACAAGGAAATTAAATATTTAAAAGATAAATAAATTAATTAATTTTTCAATAACTTTATTTATATTTTTATTTATCATTTTCAAAACTATATCATATTTAAAAAATATTCTAATTAAATTTTCATTTAAAAAATTAAAAAGTAAAATTTTATTTTTTGATTTAGAAGCATGCTTTATAACAGAACCATTAGAATTTTCAAATATTATTTTTTGGTTTATTGGATTTAATAATGAAAAATAAATAATAGAATTATCTATTGCATTATTTTTGGAAAAAACCTTATATCCATAACCATTGTATCCTTCTAAAAAATTATTAACAAGGCCGATTGTTCCATCTAAACTTAAAATAACATCACCGTACTCTACATTCTTTTTAATATAAGGACTAGAAATAAATTTATTAATTTTATTATTAATGGCTGAAACATTGATAAAAGGTAAATTTGTAACATCATTAACTATGTCTATTGAATTAACATTTTTACCTTTTTCAAAAATTATTTCATTTTCTATCATAGTTTTTTGCGGTTTACTATTTATAATTTCAAAAAAACAAATTTTTGATATCAATTCTTTTTTATCATTAATTTGTTTTATCAATTTCTCAAAAGGTTCAATAATGTTGATTAAGTTAGATCAAGTTTTTTTAAATTTATCTAAATCAGATATATCAACAACATTATGATATTTTAAAAACAATTGTTCTTTAGGTTCAATAATGTTGATTATTTCTT
>JAEIGA010003828.1_pt1 | contig 23406 bp, 21 predicted proteins | sample 9270691 | NCBI WGS metagenome assembly JAEIGA01 (sample SAMN17057246, study PRJNA624740) | gut metagenome | biome: biome; isolation source: fecal sample | host: Bos grunniens | place: China: Xizang | collected 2019 | reverse complement strand
TCACATAAAGTGCGAGCGTCTTGAAAAGGCTCTTTCGAAGGAGATGCCGCGTGAGGTTATCTCCGAGATGGAGGAGGTCCGCAGAACCGTCGACCGTCTTGAAAGACTTGTGGATGATACTAAGTGGCCGCTCCCGAAATACAGGGAGATGCTGTTTATCTATTGATTTTGAGGTTAAGCGATGAGCGAGCAGTTTTCATTTCCTGGATTTATCGATGTCCACGTCCACTTTCGCGATCCCGGCATTCCAGAAGCCGAGACGACTGCGAGCGGACTTGAGGCTGCCCGCCGAGGCGGTTTCGGCGCCGTCGTAACGATGCCCAATACGGTGCCAGCCTGCGACAGCGTAGAACTTCTCGATTATCAGCGCTCGTTCGATTCTCACGTTCTTCTTTTGCCTTCCGCGTGTATAACAAAGGGCCGTGCGGGACGTGAGCTTGCCGAATTAGAACGCCTCGCCGAAGCAGGGGCCGCTCTTTTCACGGACGACGGCAGTTATGTCGAGAGCGACAGGCTTATGGAAGAGGCGATGGCTCGCGCGGCCAGGCTCGATTTCTGCGTTGCCGATCACGCGCTCGACCACCGCATCGTCGGTCCCGGCGTAATAAGGGACTGTCCCCTCGCTAAAAAATGCAGCCTCCCCGTTATTCCCGCCGCGGCTGAAATAGAGGCGGTAAGGCGCGATATCTCGGTTTGCCGCGTCACGGGCTGTAAACTTCATATTCAGCATATTTCGACCGCCGAGGGGGTTGAACTTGTGCGCGACGCTCAGAAGGAAGGGCTCCCCGTTACGGCGGAGGCTACGCCTCATCATCTCCTCTTCGCCTGCGATGAACTTACGGCTGACGACGCGAACTTTAAAATGGCGCCGCCCCTCGGCAATAAGGAAGACCGCTTTGAACTTCGCAAGGCCGTGAAAGAGGGCGTCCTCATGTTCGCGACGGATCATGCGCCTCATCCCGCTGATAAGAAAACGATCGGGTTTCTCAAGTCCGCCAACGGCATTACGGGTCTTGAGATAGCCGTCGCTTCGACTTATACGGTGATGGTTCTTGAAGAGGGTATGAGCGTCGATAGCTGGGCCAGAGCGTGGTGGGAGATGCCCCGCAATGTTCTTTCTGCCGCTTCGATAGAGCGTCTCAATGCGGCCAATCCTACGACTTCGATCGTTGTCGGAGAGCGCCGCGCATACGATTTATCGTCTTCGCTTTCTCTTTCGCGCAACTGCCCGTACGACAAGATGTCTTTCGACGGCTGGCCGCTGTAAGGCGATGATTCTCCTGAAGACCATGCGGATCGTGTGCATAAGCGAAGAAATATGATATAATATATCTCAATATGCAATCAGTTAGAAGAAAAGCGTCGGTAGAACGCAATACCAGGGAAACTAAGATTAAACTTGACCTCGACCTTGACGGTTCCGGCGAGGGCGTAATCGATACAGGCGTAGGCTTTTTTAACCACATGCTTGAGCTTTTGAAAAAGCATGCGCTTATCGATCTTTCGGTTAAAGCTGACGGTGATATTGATGTGGACTATCATCATACCGTCGAGGATGTCGGGCTTGTCCTCGGCAAAGCGCTAAATGAAGCGCTTGGAGACCGACGGGGTATTGCCCGTTACGGTTTTGCGTCCATTCCGATGGATGAGACCCTTTGTGAAACGTCGCTTGATCTCGGCGGTCGTCCGTTTATCGTAATGCAGTCTCCGATGAAGCACATGATGGTAAAGGATTTCGAAGTGAAACTTGTCGAGGAATTCTTCCGTGCGCTCAGCGTTGAGGGCCGTTGCAACATCCATCTTCGTCAAATTTACGGTGACGAGGCTCATCATGTCTGTGAAAGCTTTTTTAAGAGTTTCGCCCGTGCGCTCCGCGTCGCGAAGTCATTTGATCCTTTGGAGAATGGCGTACCTTCATCAAAGGGGGTTATATGATAATTCTGCCGGCTATCGATCTTAAAGGCGGCATGTGCGTGCGTCTCCGTCAGGGTCGCGCCGACGACGTCACCGTTTACGGCAACGATCCTGCGGCTCAGGCGCGCGATTGGGCGGAGCAGGGCGGTCGCGAACTTCATGTCGTCGATCTCGACGGCGCGTTCGACGGGGAGCCGCGGCATGCTGAAGTCATCGCAAGGATCATTGAAGCGTTCGGCGGTCCTGTGGAAGTAGGCGGCGGCCTGAGAACTCCCGATGCCCTCCGTGCCGTGATTGAAGCAGGTGCCGCACGCGCCATCATCGGTTCTGCCGCGTTGGAAGATCCGGAATTTCTTCTCTCGGCTATCGAATGCTACGGCGATAAGATCGCTGTCGGCATTGATGCCCGCGACGGTCTGGTTCAGACAAAGGGCTGGGTTACGACAACCGATGTCAAGGCCGTCGATCTTGCAAGCGCGGTTGCGAAAATGGGAGTTAAGACGATCATTTATACCGACACCGCTACAGACGGCATGCTCGGCGGACCGAACCTCACTCAGATGGCAGCCATCTGTGATGCGGCGCCGTCGTGCGACATCACCGCTTCGGGCGGCGTCAGCTCGCCTTACGATATCGCCAACCTGAAGGCGCTCGAGCGTCCTAATCTTCGCGCTGCGATTGTCGGCAAGGCTCTTTATGACGAGCGTACGATCCTTAAGGAAATGAATATCGCCGCTCTTTGACGATGAACAAACCTCGCCTGTATGTTTTGCAGAACGGCTTTAAGACCGTTCTTGTTCCGTGTGAAGCCGAAAGTGTCGCGTTCGGACTGTTTATCGCTTCGGGTTCGCGTCACGAAACCGGGAAGACGGCCGGCATCTCCCACTTTATCGAGCACATGCTTTTCAAGGGTACGCCTTCGAGAAGGCCGATTGACATTACACGTGCGATAGAGGGGCGCGGAGGCAATTTCAACGCCTGCACCGGTGAAGAATCGACCTGCTATTATGCCCACATGCCGTATGAATATCTCAATGAGGCGATGGATATTCTTTTCGATATGTATCTTAACGCGACGATTCCAGACGAAGAGTTCGAGCGTGAGAAACAGGTTGTTCTCGAGGAGATTAAGATGTATGCCGACGAACCTGACGCGGTCGCGATGGAGAATCTTCAGCGCGCGCTTTTCCCGAAGAACAGGTTGGGCGCCCCGGTTGCTGGCTCGGCGAAGTCGCTCGTTCCGCTGACGAGTGCGGATCTGAGGAGGTATATCGAGACTCATTATGCGCCGTCGAGGACCGTTGCGGTTGTCGTCGGACGCTTCGACGAAGAGAGCGCTCTCAAAGAGATTTCCCGCCGCATATCACAGTGCCGCCGTAAAGCGAGCGGGTTTAAGAATGTCGGGAAAGTTGATTTTTCCGTCTCCCCAATCGCAGAGACGTCGGCTTCCAGGGATATTCAGCAGACGCAGATAGCCCTCGGCTTCAGAACATTCGGCATCAACGACGATCGCAAATACGCCGCGAGTGTTCTCGATGCGGTGATGGGCAAGGGAATGTCGAGCCGTCTGTTTCAGGAAGTGCGCGAAAAAAGGGGGCTTAGCTATGACATCTCTTCGCGCATGCAGTTTTTCTCCGATGCCGGAATGTTTACCGTCACGGCGGGAGTTGATCCGGAGAAAGAGGATCTGGCGATCAAAACTATCGGCAGAGAGATTGATAAGATTCGCTCAAAAAAGGTTTCCGAGGCAGAATTAAGGCGGATAAAAGAATTTATGCTCGGAAATTTCAGGCTTTCTCACGAACGAGTCGTTTCTAAACTTTTTTTCTACGGATCTACACTCCTTTCATACGGAAGACTTATGACAACGGATGAGCAGGTAGAAGCTGTGAAATCCGTCACTTCTGACGATGTTCTCAGTGTTGCCCGGGAGATTTTTGACTCCGCGAACGGCTCATACAGCCGCGTTGTGCCTAAAATATCAAATGTGGGCTGATATCCACTTGACTTTTGGGGCAGTAAAAATGTAAAATATGTATCACTGTAAGCCACTTTTAAAACATAAGGAGAAATTAATGAATAAAATGCTCAAGATTGGTGTTGCGGCGCTTGCGATTTCCGCTGTTTGTCCCGCTTTTGCTGAAACTGCCGAGGCTGTTGAGGCGGAGACTGATTCTTCCGTAATCGGCTTTACTCCTGTCGCGATTGGTCTTGCCACGCCTGTTCAGCTTCCCTGGGGCATAAACCGTTGGGATGTTTTCGGTATTGATTTTAATCTTTTCTATTCCGATGCTCCTAAGATGTACGGTATAGATTTCGGCGGTCTTGCAACCCTTACCCGCGATAAGACGATCGGTCTTGTCGCCGGCGGTCTTGCCAACATTTCTTTTGCCGATATTTACGGACTCCGTGCGACTTGCGGTATTAACTACACCGAGAAGAGCGTCTGGGGTGCCGAGGTCGGTCTTCTTGGCGTGAGGGAGAACCTCACAGGTCTTGACGTCAACCTTCTCGGTTCTTTCCAGCAGCAGGTTTGCGGTCTTCAGGTTTCAGGTCTTGCCAACATCGCAAAGGTCAAGAGCCATGGTATGAATGTCGCCGGCATCGCCAATCTTTCCGAGGCTGCATACGGTCTTCAGCTTGCGCTCGTCTTCAATATGACCAAGGAGCTTCACGGTGCTCAAATCGGTCTTATCAACTATACTGAAGACTGTCCCTCCGGCTTCCAGATCGGCATCGTTAACATTATCCTTCAAAACAGGCTTAAGTTCCTTCCTATCGTGAACGGTTACTTCTGATAAGTGATGGCCGCTAAAAATCCATTCCTTAAGAAAGCTACGGGGACCCAAAAGGCCCCCGTACGCGTTGAAAAGAAACATGGCCTTGGAAGAGGCCTTGATTCGTTGATTCCTTCAAAGACCGCTCCCGAAGCTCCATTGCCTAAGCTTCCCGTTCCGGCGGGCAAAACCGCCGCCGTCGAGGAAAAATCCGATCAGCCTCTCGAACTTCCCATTCTCGACATCGAGCGCAGTCCATATCAGCCTCGGCGCGATTTTAAAGATGAAGAGCTTGCCGAACTCTCGGAATCCCTTAAGAACAGCGGACTTGTTCATCCCCCTACGGTGCGCAAGAACTCGATGGGCAAGTACGAGCTTATCTCGGGAGAGCGCCGTTTAAGGGCCGCGTTGCTTGCGGGCTGGAAAAAGATTCGCGTCACTCTCATTGAAGCCGATGATCTTACGGCTGCGGCGATGACGACGACGGAGAATATCAATCGTGAAGATTTAAATCCGATTGAGGAGGCCGACAGTTATAAAACGCTTCAAGACACGTTCTCTCTTACCCAGCAGGAGGTTGCCGAGCGAGTCGGCAAGGCTCGTGCGACCGTCGCCAACGCCGTGCGTCTTTTGGAACTGCCTGAAGAGGTTAAGGAGCTTTTGCAGAAAAAGCTTTTGTCCGTCGGTCATGCAAAGGTGCTGCTTTCGGTTGACGACGAAAAGGAGCGGGTTCTTTTGGCTCGCGACTGCGTTAACGATCAGTTGACGGTCCGTGCGCTTGAGAAGCGTGTCGCCAGGCTTCATGCGCCCGTTGTCGAGAAGCAGCGCGGCACTCCAGATTTGCCCGATGGCTATGTCAGATCGCTTGTAGACAAGCTTAAAAAGCATTTGGGCTGTGCAGTGCGATTGACCAGCGGTGTAACTCACGCCAACGGCAAACATGTAAAGGGTCTCCTTGAGATCGACTTCTTCGACAACGATGAGCTTGACAGGGTCCTGCGCATGATCGGCGTAGAGGTTGAGTGATATGACATCGCTTTTTCTGGCGGTGAGCCTTTCTTTTACCCCGGTAGACGCCAAGCTGGCTTATGACTCTGCGGCGCAACTCGTCGAGAATTGCACTCCGCGCGATTCAGGAACGTTTGGGTCCTGTCGCGCGGCTAATTTTATTTTAGATAAGGTCAGCTCTCTCGGAGCCGATGCGAGGGTGGATTCCTTTAAGGCTGATACGCCTAAAGGTGTACGTAATTTTTTCAATGTTGAGAGCGATTTTATTTCCCATCCCGACAATGACTGGATTGTTTTTGTTTCTCATTTTGACACTAAGGAAGGTGTTGATTGTCCGGGCGCTAATGATGGCGCTTCGACTACGGGACTTTTGATAGCCCTTGCCGGTAAACTTTTTACGGATAAACCTAAGCATACCAATATACGTCTGCTTTGGACGGATGGAGAAGAATGCATAAATCATTATTCCGGCAATGACGGGTTGTGGGGTTCAAAGCACGCCGCTAAAAAGTTGAAAGAATCAGGCGTTAAAGTCCGGGCGGTTGTATGTTTTGACATGCTTGGCGATAAGGATTTGCGGATAACTATTCCTGAAAATGTCCATCCTGGCTTTAAAAAGGGGATTTTGCGGATAGCCGAGAGGAAAAACGTTTCCTCGAAAATCGTATCGTGCGATGATATCGTAACGGATGATCATGTTCCGTTTCTTGAAGCGGGCTTCAAAACCATGAATTTCATTGATTTTGATTTTGGGTCTAAGAGCGGTCTTAACGATTATTGGCACACAGCTGAAGATACGATTGATAAAATATCCGAGGAATCGCTTTTGTTTGCCGGCGGTTTGGCAACATGGATAATAGAAGGTCTTGATAAGTAGTTTTGAAATCAAGAATGCCCGCCTGCGCGGCAGATGATTCGTTAATCCGCCATAGTTCAAAATCGATCGTATGAAAGGGATGTTGATGAAGGAGGTTTTATGATTGAAGAATTAAATCGCAGGGATTTTCTTGCTGGAGCTGTCGCGCTCGCGGCTGTAGCCGGTTGCCGATCTGCAAAAGAGAAATTTCCGGTATCGGGAGATTGTGCCCGTTGTCATTACGATGCGGAAAAAATAAGATTCAACGCGAAAGATGAGTTTCGGTTTCTTCAATTGACAGATGTTCATCTGAAAAGCTGTGAAGGAAAATTGCCTGAGGAGACAGACCTTCTTTTGCGTCAGGCGTTCGCAAAATATAAGCCTGCGCTTGTTGTGCTTACCGGTGATATCGTCTGGTGCAAGTTGACGACGGCGAAGGGGAATTTCGAAAAAGCTCTTAAGCCGCTTGTTGATATTTTCATAGAGCACAAGGTTTGTTTTTGTGTCACTTTCGGTAATCACGATTCTGAATATCATGGACCAGACTGGTATACCCGTCAAGAGATGTATGATTTTTACAAAAAATTCGGCGGTGAGTATTTTGTTGATCACGATGTTCCTGAATTGACGGGATGCGGGAATGGCGTTGTAGAGGTCTGTCTTGACGGATCGTCCAAGTCTCAGTTCAATCTGTTTGTGATGGATTCCGGCGCTTACGCTAAAGATGGCGGCTATGACGCCTGTCGTACCGATCAGATTGCATGGTACGAGAAGGTTAGCGGTTCTACACCTGCTCTCTGGTTTCAGCATATAATTGTTCCTGATGTCAATGTTACAGGTCTTTTCGTTGATGCGCCCCGAGTGACCGGGAAGAGTGATGTTGCTGAAAATACGGCGGAAGGTGAAACGCAGAAGCCTAAGATAAAAGAAGGCCCTGATACCGGGTATAGAATGTCCTGGCCAGACGGTGGGCGCATGATGTTGCTCGCCCCGGGCGTAAAAGGTGATCTTATGGAGCACACTTGTCCGCCAAGATGGATTACTTATCGAAACGATGCCCACACCTATAAAGGACGCACGCTCTATGACAGCTGGTGTAAAATGGGTAATATAAAAGGCGCGTATTTTGGACATGATCACATGAATTCATTTGATGGAGTTGATAAAAACGGAATCCGTTTCGGCATGACGAAGACAGCGTCGTTCGTCACCTATAATGACGGTACCGCGAGTCTGCGGGCCTTTACATTGCATTCAGATGGCATGTATGACACCGAGACTTTTTCTGTAAAACTCCCATAAAATTATGAAAAAGATTATTCTTATAGGTTCTGTTTTTGTCGCGATCGGTGTATTCGCACGCAAGCCGAATTATAACGAAAAAGCCGTTGCGCCATACGAATTGGAAGATCCGTTGGTTTTCGTCGATGGGCGGAAAGTTGTTGAGCCTTCCCAATGGCCTGAGCGTAGGCGTGAGATTTTAGATATTTTTGCGAAGGAAATGTATGGTCAGCCTCCGCCTGGTCCAGAGGCCGTTGTAACGGAGCTTATTGAAGAAGGCTCTACACTTTCAGGTCTTGCCATTCGCAGGCAATACAGGATGTGGTTTAAGAAGGACAAGACGGGGCCATTTGTGGATTGGCTTATGGTATTGCCGAATCATATAAACGGCTCGGATTCCAGAAAGAAAGGCGGGCGTATAATATGCGAAAACAAATCTCCCTGTCCGGTTGTCCTGATGCTTAATTATCGCGGCAATCATGCCATCTTAAATGATCCGGAGGTTGCCATGCCGGAAGATGCGTGGTTTAGAGCATCGGCTTCGAAAGACAAGTCCCACAAACCTCAGGAAATCAACCGGGCGTTTAAACGTGATTCGCGCTCTCGGACGACAGTCCCGGTCGATTTGATAATATCTCGCGGTTATGCGTATATGACGGCGTGTTACGCACAGATTTCGCCTGATGTGGAAGTCCAGCGCGGTGATAAGGAGAGTTTAGCTTACACGCGGATTTTTGATTTGTGGCCAAAGCGTGAAGAAGGGCAGAAAGACGCCACCACCTCTCTTGGCGCATGGGCGTGGGTATTGTCACGCGGTCTTGATTTTGCAGAAACCTTGCCTGAGATTGATTCAAAGCGCTGTGTCGTCGCAGGTTCTTCCCGACTCGCTAAAGCTGCGCTTCTTGCCGCGGCCCGTGATGAACGGTTTGCGGTTTGTGTTGCCAATCAGACAGGCGGAGGCGGATGTCCTCTTGCTAAACGCAATTACGGCGAAAATATCGGTACTCAAGTTGTGATGTTTCCGCATTGGTTCTGTAAAGCATACTCGAAGTATGCAGACAATGAGAGCGCCTTGAAATTTGATCAGCATCTTCTTCTCGCCTCGATAGCCCCTCGTTCTTTGCTCGTAGAGGGTTTCAATCAGGGATGGTTTGATACAAAAGGAGAATATCTCGCTTGTCGCGCGGCTTCACCTGTCTGGGAGTTTTTGGGGCGCGGCGGAATGCCTAAAGGTGAATTTCCCCAAAATTATGATACTTCGCTGATCGGAGCCAATTTAGGTTATGTCCGGCGTGGTGGTGCGCATGGCTTGTCGACTTATGATTGGCTTTGGCTTTTGGATTTCGCCGACCGTTCGTTAAAATAAAAAACACAACCAAAAAACACACTTTACCCCATTACTTTTAAATTTTTGGTATAATATGCCAAATGGCGAAAAAAGTTATAATTCTTGGTGTGACTGGCTCGATAGGCATGAATGCTGTCGATGTCATATCCTCCAATCCCGAAACGTTCGAGGTTGTGGCAGTTGCCGCGCTGAGGAACAAGACTCGGTGCGAGGCGCTCGCCGCAGTCCTCGGTGCCAAGTCGTATGTAGGTGAAGATGCCGCTGTCAGAGCTGTTGAAGAAAACGATGCTGATATCTGTCTCGTTTCAACAGTAGGTCTAAGCGGGCTTAAACCGACCTTGGTCGCCATTGAAAAGGGGATGGATATCGCCCTTGCTACAAAAGAAGTGATGGTGATGGCGGGCGAACTGGTAACGAAAGCCGCTGCGAAAAAGGGTGTAAAGTTTCTTCCTGTTGACAGCGAACATTCCGCTATCTTCCAGTGTCTGCCCAACTCCTCCATATCAGCCCCGATTTCACGCCTTATCCTGACCGCTTCCGGCGGGCCGTTCCTCGATTCTCCCGCAGATTTGTCTACGGTAACGGTGGCTCAGGCGCTTAATCATCCTCGTTGGAAGATGGGACCGAAGGTGACTGTCGATTCCTCGACGATGATGAATAAGGGTTTTGAAATGATTGAGGCGAGGTGGCTTTTTGATGTGCCGATTGACAGAATCGATGTTGTTGTCCATCCTGAATCAATCGTTCACAGCCTAGTCACTTTCGTCGACGGGGCGACTTTGGCGCAACTTTCGCCGCCAGATATGCGCGTTGCGATTCAATATGCCTTAACTCATCCGGAGCGCATAAAAGCTGACCGCGAAACATTGGATCTCGCTAAACTCGCATCGCTTACATTCCGTGCGCCCGATCCCGACCGTTTCCCGTGCCTTAATCTTGTGCGCGAAGCGTGCAACTTAGGAGGATGTGCGCCTGCGGTTCTCGCGGCGGCGGACGAATGGGCGGTTGAACAGTTTTTAAAGGGTTCTATCGGCTACACTGAAATAGCCTCATCTCTCGAACGGTGTCTTTCAAAGGCGCCTAAGATGAATTGCGATTCTCTTGATGCTGTTTTAGAGGCTGACCGGTGGGTTAGAGCCGAACTTTCAAAATGAATAAGAGGTAAAAATGGAAATTCTGGTTACAATCGGATATATAGTTCTTTGTGTTCTGCTGTTCTCGCTTTCTATCGCGGTTCATGAATTCGGTCATTTTATCGCCGCGCTAAAACTCGGTTACAGAGTCGAGCGCTTTTCGATAGGATTCGGTCCGGCAATCTGGAAAAAGACGTATAAGGGCGTTGAATACCGTATAAGTTGCATTCCGCTCGGCGGTTACGTTTCGATCCCGGACGCTGATCCGGAAGGGACTAAGAAACTTGAAGGCGGAGGAGATGTTGCCGAAAAGCGGAAGTTGATGCCTCCGTGGAAGGATTTTATCGTTGCTCTTGCAGGTCCCGCGATGAATGTGGTTCTTGCGTTTGTCCTTGCGACAATTCTTTATTTTGCGCCTGATGCCAAGTTCGGTACCATGCCCGCTAAAATCGGAGGAATCCTGACTGGCAGTCCGGCTGAAAAAGGGGACTTGATGGAAGGTGACGAAGTTTTGAGCGTCGGCGGAAACGCTGTCGACAGCTGGAGCAAGATGACGACGGAAATTCAACTTGCCGCCAATCGCGAAACCGATTTTGTCGTCCGCCGCGACAATTCTGAAATTACTTTGAAAATCACTCCTCAAGTCAAAGAGAACGGCATCGCCTATATAGGAGCAGTTTCGGAAACCAACGAATGTGCCCGCTACGCCATGTGGATGCCGAAGCGCGGCATTGTCGATCAGGTAATGTGGGACGCCGGTTCCGTCTTCCGTGCGCTCAAGGGGCTTGTAACTCCGAAGGAATTCAAGGCTACCGGAAAGGCGATAGGCGGCCCGGTCATGATCGCCAAGGGTACTTATGTTTCAATTCGAAATGATACTTGGGACGGGATAGGGTTTCTGCGCTTTCTCAACACCAATCTTGCCGTCATGAATCTGCTGCCGATTCCCGTTTTGGACGGCGGACTTATACTTTTTTCCCTGATCGCGATGGTTTTTCGAAGGAGGCTGCCGGAGAAATTCATATCGGTGGTTTCGACGTTTTTCATGTATCTTCTCATGGGTCTTATGTTTTTCCTCGTCGCGAGGGATTTTTGGCGCCTTGGTACGGGCTCGACTCAGTCTGAAGTAAAAATCGGCGAGTTGAGAGAAAGCCCTTCGTCAGGAACAAACGCCCTTGACAATGCGGTTAAGAATGATGTTCAAAAGAAGTGATACGAGATCGGTGAAGGTCGGATCTGTCGCCATCGGCGGGGGCGCTCCGGTGAGTGTCCAGACGATGTGTAATGTCGACCCGCACGATGCCGCTAAACTTTCCGAGCAGATCGCCGCATGCGCTGCGGTCGGTTGTGATATCATTCGTCTCACTGTTCCGGATATCGATGCCGCGAAGGTTTTTGGCGAAGTAAGAAAGACTTCTCCGGTTCCGATGGTCGCCGATATTCATTTTGACTACCGCTGCGCGCTCGCGGCGATAGAGGCGGGGGCCGATGCACTCCGTCTCAATCCGGGGAATATCGGTCCGAGGGAAAACGTCCGGGCGGTTGCCCGTGCAGCTAAAGACAAGAAAATACCGATTCGTATCGGTGTCAATGCCGGATCTCTCGAGCGGGATCTCGCAGCCGAAGTTGCCGCCGGTGAACGCAGAGCGCCGCTTTTGGTCAAGTCGGCGATGCGTCACCTTAAACTTCTGGAGGATGAAGGCTTTCATGATGTCGTTATCAGCGCTAAAGCGTCTAACGTTGCCGAAACGATCGATGTCTACCGGATGCTCGCCGAGACGACCGATTGTCCGCTTCATCTCGGAGTAACCGAGGCGGGGACTTTTCTTCCCGGTACGGTCCGCAATTCCGTCGCGTTGGGGATATTGCTCTCCGAAGGAATCGGCGATACCGTCCGCGTCTCGCTGACCGCCCGTCCTGAGAAGGAGGTTCGCGTCGGGATGGAGATTTTGCGTTCGCTTTCTCTGCGCGCGCCAGGCCCGTCTATAACATCCTGCCCGACATGCGGGCGTACTAAGGTCGACCTGATGCATGTAGCCTCTCAGGTTGAAATTGCTCTTGAAACACTCGCCAAGGACGGGATTAAACTTCCGCATGTCGCTGTTATGGGGTGCGTCGTCAACGGTCCCGGCGAGGCGAAAGGTGCCGATATCGCGCTGTGCGGCGGCGATGGTGAATTTATGCTTTATGTAAAGGGCGAATGCGTCGGTAAGGTTTCCGAGCGCGATGCCGTTGGAAAGGTTGTTGAATATGCGGTTTCTATATGATAATGCGGCGGCGATCGCTGTGGCCGGCGTCTGTTCGGTTTTTGCCTGGCTTTACGGCGGAACGGTCGCTTCGGCTCTTCTTCCGACGATACCGTGGATGCTCGCGTTCCTGTTTGAGATGATGCTCTGTTTTCCGCAGCGTTATTCCGGGGAGACCACCTTCGACGCCAGAAGGCGTGTATGGCGGGGGATGAAGCGAGACCCTCTCACATGGATTGTCGTTCTGTTTTTGATTCTTCTTCTTGTGCCGTTCGTTAACAAGGGGTTGTGTCCAGGATGCAATTATCCCGAAATTCATTTTGAAGGCGCACGTGAAGCCCCTCCGTTTCCGTTGCTTCCGTTTTGCGTAGACCGTATGGAGCATTTGAATGTTACGATATGGTTTTTCTCCGCGTTTTTGGCGATGCTTGCCGTGAAGCATGCTCTTCTCAAGCGCGGCAAGCGTCTTGTCCTTGAGCTTATCGTTTGGAACGGTGTCGCGCTCAGCGTAATCGGATTGATTCAATATGTCGCGGAAGCCGAGAGCCCGTTGTGGGCCGAGGGATGGAGCGGCAAGGCGTACTTCTTCTCGACATTCGGCTACGCCAATATGTGCGGTGACTATTTTACAACGCTTTTTGCGATATCAATGGCGTTGTGGCGATGGAAACGCGACGAGATTGCGCACAATGAACAGATAGCCGAGTTGACCGTTTCAAATCGCGACAAATTCTGGAAAAAGCATTATCAGCTCATTCCCGCGGTTATATTCTTCCTTTCGGCGCTTATGACGTTGTCCCGCGCCGCGATCGTTCTTGTTTGCCTCCTGGGAATGATTTTCTTCATACATTCCTTTGTGGGCGTGATTCACAATTCAAAAAGCGTCAAGAAAGTCAAACTGATTGCGCTCAATCTCTTTATCGGTGTTTTTCTCGTATTGATGTTTTATATCTTTTTCTTCAGCAGAGACTCTATGATGCCGACAGATGATTTACGAGATGAATTGAACAGGGAAATTTCGACGTTGAGCACCGAGTCTATTCTTGATCGCGCTTCCGGGCACGGCCAGTATCATACCCGTATCGCCAAGGACATCTGGCTTGATCATTTTCTCTTCGGATGCGGGGGCTGGGGGTATCGTCATTTCAGCCCCGCTAAAATGACCGATGAGGAGTTCGCTTCTATCCAGACAACAGGCGGTATCAATGTGCACAACGATTATCTCCAGTTTCTCGCGGAGCACGGTCTGGTAGGTTTTACCATTATTCTGTCGGTCGTTTTGATGCTGCTTGTTCCGGTTGTCCGCGTGTGGAAAACATTGATCGCTTCAGCGTCGTTTATGAAATCGTCGAAACGCCCCCCTCGGCCTGTTGCTGTATTCGCTCTCCCGGCAGGCGCGTTCTGCCTCCTGCTTGCGGTTTTCGCCACGCTTATGCATGCAATGGCGGACTGTCCGTTGAGGAGTCCGGCCGTGTTGACGCTGTTTTTCGTAGTTCTTGCGTCTATTGACGGATTTTTACCTAAATTAAAAAACAAAGAAGACTGAATCAGGAGTAATAACATGCTTCACGTAAACGAAAATTATTCGAAAATCAAAGCCAGTTATCTTTTCACGGAAATCGCCCACCGTGTGAGCGCCCATCAGGCCGCAAATCCCGACGCGAAAATCATCCGCCTCGGCATCGGCGATGTTACAGAGCCTCTTGCGCCCGCGGTTATTGAGGCTATGCACAAGGCTGTCGACGATGTTGCAGGCCGTTCGACATTCTACGGTTACGGTCCGGAGCAGGGATATGCATTCCTTCGCGACAAGGTGGCGGCAATAGACTTCGCGGAGCGCGGCGTTGATATCGCCTCGGACGAGATTTTCATTTCCGACGGTGCGAAGTGCGACTGCGGCAATATTCAGGAACTTTTTGGGAACGATGTCAAGATTGCCGTCGGAGATCCCGTCTATCCCGTTTATGTCGACACGAACGTCATGGCGGGCCGCACAGGCGCCAACGAAAACGGCCGTTACGCGAATCTCACCTATTTGACATGCGACGCTTCCAACGGTTTCGTTCCTTCGCCTGAATCCGCAAACGGATGCGACATCGTCTATCTCTGCTATCCGAACAATCCCACCGGCGCCGTAGCCACGAAGGAGCAGCTCCAGGCTTGGGTTGATTGGGCTAACGCCAATAAAGCGCTTATTCTTTTCGATGCGGCTTACGAAGCGTTCATCCGTACGCCCGGCATCCCCCACTCGATTTATGAGTGCGAGGGCGCTAAGAAGTGCGCCATTGAATTTCGCAGCTTCTCCAAGACTGCCGGTTTTACCGGCATCCGTTGCGGTTATACCGTTGTTCCCAAAGGGCTTGTCGCATACGCCGCCGACGGTACGCCCGTCGAGCTTCGCGCGATGTGGATGCGCCGCCAGACGACGAAGTTCAACGGCGCGAGCTACATCACTCAGCGCGGAGCCGAGGCCGTTTACTCGCCCGAGGGCCGTGAGCAGTGCCGTAAAATCATCGACTTCTATCTTGAGAACGGCCGTCTCATGAAGGAGGCGATTGAATCGCTCGGATATTCCGTCACCGGCGGCGGCGACTCGCCTTATCTTTGGGTCGACGCCAAGGGCGGCAGCTGGGATATTTTCGACAAACTTCTTAAAGAAGCCAACATCGTCACTACTCCCGGCGCAGGTTTCGGTGCCGCGGGCGAGGGGTATATCCGCATTTCGTCGTTTAATTCCCGCGAGAATGTTCTCGAGGCCATTGAGAGACTGAAAGGCGTATTATGACGTTTTTTGCGGTTGCCGCTCTTGCCGCCGCAACGTGGTATCCTGCACCGGATTGGGTTGACAAACCCGATCCGGTAGCGTCGGTTTATGCTAAAAAGGGAGGCCGCGTCCGCTTTTACGGCGCGAGCGCCCCGAAGAGTCTCAACGCCTACGTCGACAACAATACCTACACGTCGATGATGTTTTCGCTCATGTACTCTTCGCTTATATCCACGGATTCAGAGACCATGGATTTCGTTCCGAGTCTCGCCAGGAAGTGGAGCGTTTCCGACGACGGCCGCGAATTTGTTTTCGTGATTGACGAAAGGGCGGTATGGTCGGACGGTTGTCCTGTAAGCGCGCTCGACGTAAAGTGGACGTTTGATGCGCTCGTCGATCCCAAGAGCGACACCGGACAGTGGAAGACTATTCTCGGCGATTTTTACAGCCCGGAGATTCTTGATGAAGGCGTCGAGCGTCCGATGACGGTACGCTTCCGTAAAAAGGGCAGTTCGGTGCGCAATTGGCGCGATGTGATGAATTGCGGAACCTTCTGGGTTTTACCCCGTCACGCTTTCAAGGACCATGATTTTAATAAACTTGATTTTCTCAACGCTCCCGTCTGCGGTCCGTATCGCGTGACGAAAATCGAAGAACAGGTCGAGACTGAATATTCACGGGTGACAACATGGTGGAAAAAAGACTTCCCCTCCTGTAGACACGTTTATAATTTCGACAAAATAGTCATTCGATATTATATTGACAATGAAAACGGTTATGCGGCGTTGATAAAAAACACGCTCGATGTATATCCCGTCTATTCCGCCAGACTGTGGGCTAAGGCTGCTAAGGGTAAAATGTTCGACAGAAACTGGCTCCTCAAACGTCGCGTTACAAATCATGAACCGATCGGGTACCAGGGTTTCGCGATGAACATGCGCATTCCTCCGTTTGACGATGTCAGGGTTAGAAAGGCGATGGCTAAGCTTATCGACAGAGTGATGATGAATAGAACCATGATGTACAACGAGTATTTCATGCAGAATTCATTTTTCGGAGATCTGTACGATGATAAAAATCCGTGTCCCAACGAGCTTGTGCTTTTTGATCCCGAAGGGGCGAAGGCGTTGTTGACCGAGGCGGGGTACGTTAAGAATCCCCGCACGGGACTTCTCGAAAAGGACGGTCGTCCTTTCGAGTTCAACTTTCTGTCCCGATCTCCCTCCGACGACAAAGTTCTTGTTCCGTTCTATGCTGCGCTTAAAAGCGTCGGCATAAATATGAATATCATCCGCAAAGATTTCGCCAACTGGATGAAGGATATGGATGAATTCAATTTTCAGATGACATGGGCTGCCATGGGTGCGTCCGTGTTCAGAAATCCGGAACTTCTTTGGCTTTCTTCCGAGGCTGATCGCAAACAGAGCGGCAATTATACCGGTTTTAAGTCTGCCGAAGTCGACCGCCTGATTCTATCTGAAAAATCGATGATGACGCTCTCCGAGCGCAACGAAGTATACCGCAAGATAGACAAACTCGTAGCCGAGCAGCATCCATACGCGTTTTTATGGAACATATCCGCCAAGCGACTGATCTACTGGAACAAATTCGGCATGCCCGATACGGTGCTCTCGCGCTACAGCAACGAGGAGGCGGTTCTTTCCTACTGGTGGTATGATTCCGATAAAGCCGAAGAACTGGACCGCGCGAAGACGGAAGGTGCGTTTCTCCCGTCGATACCGGTTGCGGTCGATTATGACAAAAAGATCGGAAAAGCAGAATGAGAGACGATTATGAACTTTTGGATTCAGGTGACGGCCGTAAACTTGAGCGCTTCGGAAAGTATGTGCTCGCGCGTCCCTGTTCGCAGGCCATGTGGCGACCGAACCTTTCCGAATCCGATTGGCGCAGCGCTGATGCCTCTTTTGACCGTGAAGACGGGAATCGCTGGCACGGGCGTACAAATCTTCCAGACCAATGGCGTATAGAAACGGCAGGAATACGTTTTAAGCTTGGAGGTACGGATTTCGGACATTTAGGTATTTTCCCCGAGCAGCGGGCCCAGTGGAAATGGATCCGCTCAAAAGTCGAGGCCGATACCGCCCGCCGCGGCGGCGCCAAATTGAAAGTGCTGAATCTTTTCGCGTACTCTGGCGGTTCCACAATGGCTGCGGCTCTCGGCGGAGCCGAAGCGTGCCATCTTGACGCGTCGCGCGGCATGGTGGAATGGGCCCGCGAAAATGCCGCGCTCAACGGACTTTCCGATGCTCCGATCCGGTGGATCACCGACGACGCCCACAAGTTTATGAAGCGTGAGATTCGTCGTTGCCGCTCGTATGACGGGATTATTCTCGATCCTCCGACTTTCGGGCGCGGTGCGTCGGGAGAAACGTACAAGATCGAACGCGATCTGAAGGAGACATTGTCGCTTGTGAAAGATCTTTTGAGCGAAAAGCCTTCGTTTGTCCTTTTCTCGTCCCATACTCCCGGCCTGTCGTGCAAGGTGGCGGAGAATGTCCTTGGTCAGCTTTTCCCCGGAACGAGTATCGAGACGGGCGAAATGCTTCTCGAGGGCAGAGGTTTTGCCTGTCCCAGCGGAATATTCTGCCGGGCGGTGTTTGAATAATCTTTCTTGGGCGGTTTCTTAAAAAAAAGAAACTGCCCATTGAAATGTGAATAAAAAAATGATATAATGTCTCTCGTTCTTTTGCCAAAGCGGGCGTAGCTCAATGGCAGAGCTCCAGCCTTCCAAGCTGGCTACGAGGGTTCGATTCCCTTCGCCCGCTCCATAAGGCAATGAGCGCCAGAGTGGCGTAATGGCAGCCGCAGCAGACTCAAAATCTGCCGTACGTGAGTACGTGAGGGTTCGAGTCCCTCCTCTGGCACCAATGTCTTGCAAAAGAAGATTTGACTGGAGAGGTGTCCGAGTGGTCGATGGTGCAACCTTGGAAAGGTTGTGTGGGGGCAACTCCACCGGGGGTTCGAATCCCCCCCTCTCCGCCACTTCATTTAAGTTGAAGATTGGTGTTCTTTATGGTAGAAAAAAAGACAAAGACAGTCATGAAGGTTGTTGACCCACGCCCAAGCTGGGATGATTATTTCATGGAGACGGCGCATGTTGTCGCCAAGCGTTCCAATTGTATGAGGCGTCATGTCGGTGCCGTCATCATGAAAGACAACCATATTCTTTCGACCGGTTACAACGGCACACCGCGTGGAGTAAAGAACTGCTTTGAAGGTGGCTGCCCCAGGTGTTCCGGGAAAGTTAAAAGCGGGACTCATCTCGACGAATGTCTTTGCACGCACGCCGAGCAGAACGCCATCTGTCAGGCGGCTTATTACGGTGTTGCGATCGCGGGGTCGACAATTTATATTACGATTTCTCCGTGTCTTACATGCGCTAAGCTTATTATCAACGCCGGCATTAAAGAAGTCGTATACGGCGGTGATTATGCTTTTCTCGACACGGTCAAAAAGATGTTTAAGGCTGCTGGTGTCAAGCACCGTAAATTTGAATCTGTTTAACTTTAACTAAATAAAACGAAAGGTTGATAAAATCATGCGTAAGAAAATCATCGCAGGTAACTGGAAGATGAACGTCAAGCCCTCCGAGACCGCCGCTCTCGTCAAGGCTGTAGCCGAGGCCACCAAGGCCTACACCAACGTCGAAGTCGCGTGCTGCACGCCCGCCATTGACATTCCCGCCGCGGTCGCCGCAGCTGAAGGCACTCATGTCGGTATCGGCGCTGAGAATGCCCACTGGGAAGAGAAGGGTGCCTACACGGGTGAAATTTCTACCGGTATGCTTCTTGACGCCGGCGCTAAGTATGTCATCATCGGTCACTCCGAGCGCCGTCAGTATTTCGGCGAGACCGACGAGACCGTCAATAAGCGTACTCGCGCCGTTATCGCCGCAGGTCTTACAGCTATCGTCTGCGTCGGCGAGACTCTCGAGGAGCGCGAAGCCGGCAAGCTCAATGAAGTCATCGAGCGCCAGATGAATGTCGGTCTCAAGGATGTCTCTGCCGCTGATTGCGACAAGCTCGTTATCGCTTATGAGCCCGTTTGGGCGATCGGCACCGGCAAGACCGCCACTCCCGACCAGGCTCAGGAGGTTCACGCTCTCATCCGCGAAATTCTCGCCAAGCTCGTCGGCGCCGAAACGGCGGAGACGGTCCGTATTCAGTACGGCGGTTCAATGAAGCCCTCGAACGCCGCTGAACTTCTCGCCAAGAAGGATATCGACGGCGGTCTTATCGGCGGAGCCGCTCTCAAGGCCGAGGATTTCGCCGGCATTATCGCCGCTGCGAACTGATAAACTTCGGGAGCGGAATGTTATGTCCATAACGAAATCTGGATGCATACTTGCCGTCGCGGCGTTAGTGGTCGCGGCGGCGGGGTGCTATGATGAGCCTGTCAGCGCCGAGGCGACGGTTTCGGCGGAAAAAAGAATCTATCTCAAAAACACCGATCTCGGTCGTCTGACCGTCGAAGCGGTTTATGAGAAAGGGCTTATCTACGATTCGCATTGGACTAACCTTTCATCCCGGATTGATTTGCAGAATTTCAACGATAGAGTTCTTAAATCGGTCGATTATCTCAATCTTGATTATAATGCGCTTACGAATATTGATGATGTGGCAAAGTTTCCTGCGCTTAAATGGTTGAGACTTAATTCCAACAGGCTTTCGTCGCTTCCCGATCTTTCAAAACTGACCGAGTTGAGGAAGATTTATCTCAGGGGAAATCACTTTGTTTCCGTGCCCGAGATGCTGAAAGGCATTCCTTCTCTTACGGATATTGATCTTTCCGGCAATTCGCGTATTGCTGAAATTCCCGAATGGCTCGCCAAAAAACAGGGGCTTGAGCATTTGTCGTTTTCCGGAACGGCAATTACCCGACTTCCTGAAGATATTTCCGCCTGGAAATCCCTTAAGACCCTTCAACTCGGAAACCTTGCTCTTTCGCGGAAAGAAATGGATCGTATACGGGCAGAATTGCCTGATACGGCGGTAGTCTTTTAATGAGCGCGATCAGCGCCGTATCCCGAAAATTGACGGAGCTTGCGAATGAAAATCCCGCAAAGCTCCTTTTGAGGTATTCGTGGCCTGCGCTGGTCGCGATGACGTTGAATTCGCTTTATACCGTCGTCGATCGCGCTTTTATAGGTCACGGATGCGGCGTTGATGCGACTGCAGCATTGACTTTGTCGATGCCGGTCGTCATGATGTTTACGGCTTTCGGAGTTTTTATCGGCGTAGGTCATGCAGCGGTTCTGTCGATTAAACTCGGCGAGGGCGATAGGGTTTCATGTGAAAAACTGCTGGGTGAGCTTGTTTTTCTTAAAATTCTCTTTTTTATAATACTTTCGCCTCTTGTATATTTCAATCTTGATACGGTTTTAAGCTGGTGCGGTGCGGAAGATATAAGTGAGGCCGCGCGCGAGTCTGCGCGGCTGTATTTAAAAATCATTCTTTTTTCCCATATATTTTCGCATCTTGCTTTCGGACTTTCGGCTGCCGTAAGGGCAGAAGGGGGAGCAATCCGCTCGATGGTGTGCATGATAGTCGGTTTCGGTCTCAATCTTGTTCTCGATCCGCTTTTAATATTTACGTTTGACATGGGGATAGCCGGAGCTGCATGGGCCACGAATATAGCGATGGCGGTCAGTTGCTTTTGGATTCTTGGATATTATTGGCGCGGAAAGACGGTTGTCAGGCTTAGACTGAAAAGAATATGGATATACCCTAAGCTTCTTCTCCGCGCTGCCGGGATTGGGCTTGCTCCCTTTCTGCAGCATTTTATGAGTTCTTTGATAGCTTTTTCTCTTCAGTTCGCTTTTGTTAAATGGATGCCCGACGAATCCTCCCGAACCGCTCAGCTCGCGTCATTGGGCGTCTTTCAGAGTGCGCTCATTCTCGTTTTCATGCCGATGCTCGGAGCGCAGCAGGGTTTGCAGCCGATCATCGGTTACAACTGGGGTGCGCGGAATTACGACCGTGTTCTTAAAACGCTTAAAACCGGTCTTGCGGTGACGGCCATTCTATGCGTAATGGCATTTATTATTCAGGTTTGTCCGCCATTCAATTCATGGATGGCCTCGGTATTTATAGATTCTCAAAATCCGGCCGTTGTTGCAATAGCCGCGAAGGATCTCCAGATTTCAAATATCATGATCTGGTGCATCTTTCTTAATGTTGTTGCTACGACATACTTTCAATCAATAGGCCGACCTGGTGTGGCGATAGTGCTTTCAATGCTTCGTCAGGGTGTATGCCTTCTGCCGGTCATCTGGGTTTTACCGTATTTTATGAATGACAAGGGATTGGCGATCTGGTTGTCGATGCCTGTTTCTGATGTTGTCTGTAATGCGATGACGCTTATTCCGCTGTATGCGCACATTAAATTCCTACGTGCGGCTTCATGCGCTCGCGAACGCATAAAGCCGCAGAGCCGATCAGTCTTTTCTCCAGAACTTGTCTGAAAGCTTGCTCGGAATGCCGACTTCGCCCTTGTCGAAATTGTCGGCGAGAATCTTCCAGCCGAGGTCGAGAGCCTCTTCAAGAGGAATGTTTACCGACAGATCCATCATTCCTTTTTCAAAGTCCGCTCCGTACTTCAAAAGCTTATTGTCCCATGATGACATTCTAAAGCCCATCGACTGTTTTTCGAGCGTTTCTTTGTATTGGGCGTAGAGTTTAATCATCGCGTCCATGATGGTGCGGTGGTCTTCGCGCGTCGACTTATTGACCTGCTGCTTAAGACGAGAGAGTGAACCGAACGGTTCGATACGGCCGTTTCTCAAGTAGAACTGTCCCTCTGTGATGTAGCCCGTGTTGTCTGGAACGGGGTGAGTTACGTCGTCGCCCGGCATAGTCGTCACGGCGAGAACGGTGATCGAGCCCGCGCCGTCGAAGTCGACAGCCTTTTCGTAGCGTGATGCGAGCTGGGAGTAGAGATCGCCCGGATAGCCGCGGTTCGAAGGAATCTGCTCCATCGTGATGGCGATTTCCTTCATCGCGTCCGCGAAGGAGGTCATATCGGTAAGAAGGACGAGAACATCCTTTCCTTTAAGCGCGAACTTTTCGGCGACGGCGAGCGAAACGTCGGGAACAAGCATGCATTCGACCGTCGGATCCGCGGCGGTATGGACGAACATGACTGTCTTGGCGAGAGCGCCGGACTTGTCGAGCGTGTCGCGGAATTTGAGGTATTCGTCGTATTTCAGTCCCATTCCGCCGATGACGATCACGTCGGAGTCAGCCTGAAGGGCGATACGGGCGAGAAGGTCGTTGTACGGTTCGCCCGCTTTCGCGAAAATAGGAAGCTTCTGTGATTTGACGAGCGAGTTAAAAAGGTCGATCATCGGAATGTTCGTGCGTACCATTTCGTGTGGCATGACGCGTTTGGCGGGATTAACCGAAGACTGTCCGATAGGCGAAGGGTCGTCGGTGATTTCAGGCCCGCCGTCGCGGGGAACGCCGCTACCGGTGAATGCGCGGCCGAGGAGCGCGTCGGAGAAGGGTACTTTCATCGTCTCTCCGAGGAAGCGGACTTTTGCCGCGGTGTCGACGCCTCTTGCACCTGCGAAAATCTGGAGCGTGACATTAGGTCCGTCGAGTTTAATCACCTGGGCAAGCGAAGTTCCCGCGCGCGATTCGATTTCGGCGATTTCGTTATACTTAACGCCTTCGGCGCGGAGAGTGGCGATGGAGCCGGAGAGCGCGTCGATCTTGTGGTAAATTTTGTTATTGAACATAATTAACTTCCTCGAGTTGCCTAAATATTGATTTTAATTATACCATATTTTTTCATTTTTAAGCGACCAAAATTCATTCGTTATCATAGATGGTCGTGATGGCTATTGCCATCGTAGGTACAACATCCGGATGCTGCTGGCTCAAGTGCGGGTCATGCAAGAAGGAAGGAGAAATATGCTGTGAAAAACAGCATGGCATCGGCATGAAAGCCAATATTTGTAAGTTTAGGCTGTGCGCTCGGAGAAGATAGGTGGTACGAAAGAGCAGGAATTCCAGCTTGGCTCTGCCGTTGCTGCCCAGGTGTTGCTGCTTTATCCTG
>JAEIGA010003827.1_pt1 | contig 23410 bp, 32 predicted proteins | sample 9270691 | NCBI WGS metagenome assembly JAEIGA01 (sample SAMN17057246, study PRJNA624740) | gut metagenome | biome: biome; isolation source: fecal sample | host: Bos grunniens | place: China: Xizang | collected 2019 | reverse complement strand
GGAAAAACCAATTTCGGAAAAGCCTATATCGGATAATCCGAATGCGGAAAACCGCCCACTATTAAATACTAATAAAATAAAATTCCTTAAAAATAAAAAAACTAATAATAATCAGAATGATTTTATGAATGAATTAAAAAGGATTTACCAGGAGTTAGAAGAGAATGGCAAGTAAGAAAGTAATTGTAGAAGTATTAGGTTCAATTAAAACTATTTATTCCTACTATGGAAAAGATGCTGATTTGGAACTTTTGGTGAATACTTGGTATTCACTATTACAGAACTACACTGATGAAGAAGTAAGGCAAGGAATATTTTTAAGTTTAAGAGTTTGTAAATATGCGCCTACTCCCGCAGATGTAATAGAGCAAATAGAAAACTTTAAACAAATAGAAAAACCCAGCGAACAAGAGTTGTGGGGACTCTATCGCCAGGCCTTAAAAGAAGCTAACTATTATTCTTATCGTCTTAATTACAATTATATAGACTCTTCTGGATTATCTCAAGGAGAACAAGCTAGGATTGCGATTGAAGCATTGTGGGAGGCATTGCCGCAAGAGTTAAAGATTTATTTAGGAGATAAAAGTGAATTGGTGAGAAATGCGCGCGAGCTCAATGAGGCAGACATATCTTATGAGAAGAATAGATTCAGTAAGACTTTTCCTATTCTACAAAAACGAATTGAAGATAAAAAACTCCTTATGACTCTTGGAGATAATTTATTAAAAATCGGAGACAAATAGCGCCAAAATTTGATTTTTCAGAAAATTTTTTGTATAATATTTATAGGGTAAAAAATCTCACTAAATATAGCGTTTTGTTATATTAATCTATTAATCACTTGGGTAGGAGAGCCTGGTAGAAAAAATAATTCCGGGTTCTCCGATTCCTGTGTCAAATCAGTTCAATCGTATTGAAAGAAAATTTATATATAGTGTAGGGATGAAAAAGATATATTCTCTATATCACATCTTTACTTACAAATAGAGCGAAAGCCTATTTTATATTTCTCTCCTTTATTCTCCTTAAAATTGAGCGGGTGGGTTTCCCCTTTCCCACTCGCTCCCCAATTGGGTTTATTTTTTTTGAGATTAAGGTAGGACAAAGTAGGATAAAGATACTAAAACAATTTTTATAATATATTGGAGGAAATAATGAAAGATACTAACATTACGTTCAAATTAAGCGAAGCCGAGAAGGAGCGCATTAAGGCGCTGGCCGCAAAGAAAGATATTCCAATGTCTCAATTAATTAGAGACGCAATTAAAAAATATTTAGAAGAGGAGAATTAAGTTATGAAAGAGAAAGTTATTTATACCAAAAGAGTGGCCTATGAATTAAGAAAAATGGGCTTCTCTATTCTTAGAGTAGAAATTAACCCCAACAAGCCTCAATTTGACTGTTGGGTTTTTGCGGAAACCGCAGAACTGATTGAGGCATTATTGACAATTACAAAGCATTAATGGAGGTAGGACGAAATGGCAAATTATCAGCAGGCTCCCACTCTACATCACAATGGAGCCAAAGAAAACGGAAGTAATAACTTCTACAAAATCCCTCAAGAACTCGCGGACATTGTTTTTAAAGAACTAGGTAATGCGTCTGCGCAGTTAAGAATTATGATGGTTCTAATTGGAACCAAACCCGATTCCTTTAATATCAGTGATGCTTGGATTTGCGAGCGCACTGGACTATTACACCCCTCATATATTACCGCGCGCAAAGCTCTCGTTAAACGAGGCTGGATTACCCACGAACCCGCAAAAGGTATTACTGTTAATTTTGATGCCATCTATGGAAGAAATAGTAGTAATACCACATTACCAGAAGCAGAAAATAAAAATAAATGTAGTAATACCGTATTACCACAATCTAGTAATATGATATTACCTCAAAGAAGTAATATGATATTACCACAATCTAGTAATATGGTATTACCCATAATAAATAATATAGATAATAAAATAGATAATGAAATAGATAATATCGAGATGAATCAACCTACGGTTGATGTCATCTCTCTAACGGAGGGCCAGAAGGAGAGGAAAGAAGAAAGCCAAAAGCCAGAAGTAATGACAGCACACGAAGCAATTAAAAAGTTTGGCACTTCCGCAGTAATAAACAGAATCCCTTCAGGTATTCCAAATTGTTTTTGGATTAATGGTAGTTTAGTAAAGGTTATTTAAAAGGAGAATAAAAATGAGAACACAAATCGTATTTATTTACAATAGACATTTAGATAATTTTCTACAAGAGTATGGACTGCGGCCAGTAGTAGAAGAGTAGAACCGCAGTGGCTACCGCAGAAATAAGCGGTTCGCCGCACTCGTTGAAAAATATGATATTTATTTTAGACTGTTCCCAAACAGACATCTATAAAATTTAATTTTCAGAGAAGGACGAAAATTGTTAATTCGTTCTTCTCTTTTTTTACATATATACGAGGGGAGAACCTCAAATAAAAATTAAAAGGAGAGTTTTATTATGAAAAAGGAAATTTATACACCTATGGAGCGCATCTTGATTGAGGGCGTAAAGATTCACGAAGATTTCATCAAAGCACTTGAATTAGATGCGATGCTTCTGGAAATGGAAGAGAAGATGGGATTAATGGATGGTTTCCCACTGGAACAGGAGGCCGCAAATGAGTAGCAATAATGGAAAATAGGGAGAACGCCTCTTTAAAGAAGGAATGATGGCGCAAGGCTACACAGTTGTAGATGTAAGCAATAACCCAGAGTATTGGGATAAAGATATTGATTTCATTATTACTTCTCCTACTTCTGGATTGACAAAAACTTTTGAAGTTAAATGGGATACGCGTATTGGTGCTACTGGCAACCTTTACTTGGAGCTAACGAATATTAACTCTAAATAGTGGAATTATGAAGGCTGGTGGCCGCATTGCCAGGCTGATTTCCTGGTATATGGAGACGCATAGAACAATATATTTCACGTTATTCCAATGGAAAAACTGCGCGAGCGCGTTGCGTAGTTGCCTTTCCGCCAGGCATAGTGCGGATATGAGAGCACAGGACAACTCATTTCTCTAAAAGATATAAAAGATATTGCTATTACTATATCACTATAAACTGGAATTATCAGAATATTTTGACTTTATTAAAAAAATATGATATAATATATATATAAAGGATAAGAAATATATAAAAACATAAAAAACATTATTTAAGGAGAAAAATTATGGCTTTCTTGTTTTGTCTCGCAATGATTTTCAGCACATTGGCCTTGTTAGTTCCTGCGTTCTTTGTCTTATACCTTGCCGCAGACTTTCTTATTCTCGGCTGGGGTATGCTTGGCACTGCTTGCTTCTTTGCTTTGATAACTGCTTTTGTTATCTTTATTCTCATTCCCTGGACTTGTTGGTGGGATACTAAATATAAAAAATTAAAGGCTAAAAAGAAATAAGGAGTAAAAGGAAATATGAATGACACTATTTTACAGAAAATGAAAGAGTTCAGAGAAAAGCACGGAGCTAAGAAAGCTCTATTTACAGCAGAAGAGTGGAGCGAAGAACTTGGAATGATAATTACCCCACAGCGTCTTGGTTCAATGTATAAGGCAGGCCTGGTGGTGCGTCATCAAGATAAAAGATTTTATGGCGATAATAAATGTCGTTATGACATTATAGAGTAATTTGATTTTTCAAAAAAAATTTTTTATAATATAAATCGGGAGAAGTGGAGCGACAAATGTCGTTAAACTTCTCCTTTTCTTTTGGACTGAAATTGATAGAGCATATATATATAATTTTTACTTGATATCGAAGGAGGTGAGCGAAGATGCCAAAGAAAGATGGCAGCTTAACCAAGAAAGAAAAAGACTTTTGTGAGAACTATGTAAAGTATGGTAGCGCTACAAAAGCATACCTGGAAGCTTATGATTGTGAATATACAACCGCAAACGCGCAAGGTTGTAAAAAGTTAAAGCAGCCAGGTATTAAAGAATATGTGGAGAAGCTTCAAAAAGAGGCCTTCGCCGCAGCCTGTATTTCTGCTGAAAGGGTTGCTTTAAAGCTGGCTGATATTGCCTTTGCGGATAAAGACGATAGTTGTTATAACGCAACAGCGCAATTAAAGGCTCTGGATTTACTCCAGAAGCAAATGGGCTTACAGCATCAAAAGATTGAAGCAGATATTACAACAGATATAAATATCACTATCGGAGAGGATGACACAAGTAATGAGTAAATACATTCCTAGATTGACTGCTCCTGGCGCAGATGATAAGAATTGGATTCATATCAATTATGGTGGCTACAATTCTTGCTTATACATTCGCAATAAATCTTGTTTGCCAAACTGTGTGGGCTATGCCTGGGGTAGATGGCGCGAATTACTGGGTAAAACTCCGAACTTATCCAGAAGCAACGCTGAAAACTGGTGGAACACTAAAGACGGTTATGAGAGAGGCCAAACGCCAAAGGTTGGCGCAGTTATTTGTTGGCGCAAAGGTGTGGCTGGAGTCGGTTCAGATGGCGCCGGACACGTTGCCATTGTAGAGCAAGTAAATGCGGATGGCTCTATCATTACTTCAAACAGCGCTTATAATGGCACCAGGTTCTATTTAAAAACTATTAAGCCTCCTTATGAATTAGGTGGTTCCTATGTTTTTCAAGGGTTTATCTATATCCCATTAGATTTTGATGGAACTACAACTAACAAGGAATTAGCTACGAAAGAGGAAGTGAAGACAGTGAGTATTAATTTAACGCAATTATACAAAGGAATGAGCGGGCCGCAGGTAAAGACATTACAACGCTTGCTTTCTGCTTTTGGATATAGTTTAGGTAAGTGGGGAGTAGATGGCTCCTTTGGCTCTGCTACTGATAGCGCTGTGAGAGCCTTCCAGAAGGCCAAGAACCTAGATGTTGATGGCATCGTAGGCAAACAGACTTGGAGCGCTTTACTCGGCGTGTAGGGGTAAGTAAATGGCAAACATCAATCTTAATTTGAAGAAATCTTTGTTTATTCCAAAGTTTTATCCTTACCTGACTGATTACTCCAAACGCTGGGAGTTCTGGTGCGGTTCGGCGGGCTCTGGAAAAAGTTATTTCTTAACTCAACGAGCGATTATTCGCTGTTGTAATGAACCAATTAGATTTGTTGTTTGCCGCAGATATGGAACCACATTAAGAAACTCCGTTTTTGCTTTGTTTAAAGAAGTTTTAGCTAAATGGCAACTAACTCCGTATGTAAAAATTAGAGAGACTGATATGAGTTTCCACTTTCCCAATGGAAGCCAGATTATTCTGCTCGGACTTGATGAAGAAACTAAACTCTTGTCGTTGGCGAATGTCAGCGCGGTATGGGTAGAAGAAGCCTTTGAGGTGCCGCAGAATATGATAGAGCAGCTTAATCTCCGTATGAGAGGCCAGGCCGCAAACCAACAGATTTGGCTCTCTTGGAACCCAATTAGCAAAAACTCTTATTTATACAACTTCACAGTGGTTGAACCTCCAGAAAACTCCGTTTTTATTCATTCAACTTTTAGAGATAATATCTTCCTTAATAAAGAATATATTCAAGCGCTTATGGAGCTTTATACCCGCAATCCGCAGAAGGCAAGAGTTTTCTGTGATGGTGAATGGGGTGTAGATGCCGAAGGCCTGGTTATTCAGAACTGGCGCACAGAAGATTTCAATCCTATGGAGCTTGCGGCTTCTGGATTAGAGCATCGCGCTGGTTGCGACTTGGGTTGGATAGATAAAACCGCTGTAATTGATACTTTATACGATAGAGAAAACAAAACTATTTATGTCTTTAATGAGTTTTACAAGAGCGGTTGCCAGTTAAGTGAGATTGCTACTGCTATTGAAGAAATGAATTTAAAGAAAGTTAAATTGTATGTGGATGCGGCCGAGCCTCGTAGCATCCAATTCTTTAAGCAGGAAGGCATTAACGCAGTTGCCTGCGCCAAAGGTAAAGACAGCGTTAAGGCTGGTTTGATGTTCCTCCAAGATAATCTAATTATCGTTCATCCCTCGTGTCAAAACTTTATAACCGAGCTATCCAATTTTTCTTATATAAAGAGCAAACAGACAGGTGAATGGACAGAGGACACCACTCACGAGTGGAGCCACGCCATTGATGCTTGCCGCTATGCTTATAGTGATATTTATACAAATACCAAGCTAAAAACTATTAACAAGATGGCTTTAAGCTTATAAGGAGGTATAAAAAAATGATTGAATACATTTATGACATTATTATGGCTACTTCTGGCGAACAAGTGGCCGCAAAGATTACAGATGATGCTGGAGCGGTAGTAAGAGAACAGTGTTATTTTCATTTATTCCAAGAGGGTGAAATGAAGGTAGAAGTTTCTGGACTATTGGTGGATGATGTTTGGTATTTCGCCATCCCCGATATTGCGCCAGGCCGCTATGATTATTGCTTTGGCACCGCAGATAAAGCCTTGTGCTTTAAGAAGCCTTTTTATTTAAAGTAAGGCGGTGTGAGCAATGATTGAATTGATTGTAAAAAAGCCTGCCGTAGAACTCAATGCTTCTCTTGGCGGTTATGCCGATGGTTATGAAAATGGTTATGATAGCGGCTATAATGTAGGCTATCAAAATGGCTATGACGAGGGAAATCAGGAAGGATTGCAAGAGGGCTATGCTGAGACATATGATGCCTTTTGGGATATGTTCCAAGAGAACGGCAACCGCACTAATTATCAATACGGCTTTGGTGGTTGGGGTTGGACGGACGAAACATTTAAACCAAAATACCCAATAGTGTGCAATGGCTCTGCGGAATGTATATTTTATACCAATAAAACTGTATGGGAGGACAAAGTGCTACAAGTAGATTTTTCTAAAGCTACAAGCTTATTTGGCGCGTTTTATGGTAGCTCCATTGCACACATTGGTAAGTGTGACTTTTCATCTGCAACAAATATTAATGCAGTATTCCAAGCGTGTGGCGCACAAACTATAGAGGAAGTTGTATCACACGCAGGCTTAGCGTGGGCGGGTGCTTTTAATAGAGCTACTAATTTAGAAAGCATAGCTTTTAGCGGTGTTATTGGAACGAGTATTTCATTTATAAATAGCGCACTACTAACTACCGCCTCTGTAAATTCCATTATTAACGCATTAAAAGATTTAACTGGCGCGACAGCACAAACATTAACTTTACACGCAGATGTAAAGAACAAACTTACACAAGAGCAAAAGAACGCAATCAAGGCCAAGAATTGGACTTTAGCATAAGAAATACCGCTACTTATGGCGATATTTATAAAATCGGCTTTAAGCTTGTAAAGGAGGTTATTAACTATGGGAAACATTTATCATAGTTGGAATGGAACAACCTTAACCATTACCAGTGATAGTGGCACCAGTAGCGCTGATTTAAAAGGTGCTATCGGCGTGCGCGGCCCACAAGGCCCCTATGGCATTTTATACGATGCCGCAGGTAATGTAGTTAGCGGTTATGTTTCTACCGAATACTTTGAGTCAATGGTTTCTGTTCTTTTGGAGCGTATGAGCGCTTTAGAAGAAGAGTTAAAAAAAAACGATTGGCAAGATATTGATATAAGCGCGGTTCTTGGTGAAGCAATCTTGGGAGAAATGCTTATTGGCGATGTTAATTTACCTAGACTGGCACCGCCTATTATTAGAATGATAGACGACTCTAAATTACCTAAACTTGGAGTTCCTGCGATTTATTTTACAGAAGAAATTATTCCTCAACTTGAAACTCCTGTTATTTATATTGAGGATGGAAATCCCAAACTTGCTGCTCCTATAATCTACTTATACGAAAGAAACTTAGAACTTGCTGCTCCGGTTATTCGCGTAGAGGACACTCAATTAGCCACTCCGCGAATCTATCCCGAAGTAGTTTGAATTGAATTATTTAAGGAGGCTAATAAATATGGCAACTTATATCCGAGGTAATGACGTTGCTAACGCAACCTCTTACACTCTTTATGAAAAGAAAGCGGATGGTGTTTATAATCCGCTAGAAACAAAAAATATTATTGACTTTGAAGTATCAGCGATGAGCCTACCAAGAGGAGAGCATCTTTTAGTAGTAAAAGCAAAGGCTGATGGTTATGCGGATTCCGAGTATTCTAATGCGGTTTCTTATTTCTCCAATGTTGCTATTACTTACACAATGAAAGATTATATGGTGGCTAAGAATGCTGAAGTTGGAACTTATACTTGGGATGGCTCCACACTTACTGTATCATCTTCCACAGCTTACAAATACGTGGTTGTGCCTATTTCTGAAATTCAACATCTAACCACATTAACCGGAAACGCTACTAATAAAGCTTGTCCAGTTCTATTCCTATCCAGCGCCACTCTTGATACTAATAATGTGGTATCTGCGGTTTTTGGAGAAGAACAACCTGCGATTTTAGATGGTGAGGCAGCAAAATCTTTTTATATTTATGATGAAGATATTGTAATCCCCGCAGGTGCTACACATATTGCGTTCTCTGATTATCAGAATTACACAAAGTTGAGCACCACTCCAGACGAATTAACAGCTCTAACAAAAGTTGTAGAAGTTTGAGGAGAGTGAATAAGATGGCTTATACAAAATTAAATCTAACCGATGGAATGACACTGAATGAGGAACATTTGCGTCATATAGAGCAGGGCATTGCTGATGCTTCTACCGGTAAAAGTGGAGGCTATGTAATTGTAAAGCCAGATGGAACTGGAGATTATACAACCGTAATTGATGCGGTTGCTAATGAACCAGAAGGCACACCTATTCTTATTTATCCTGGCGAATATATTGGCACAATAGAAGCATCACACAAAAGAGTTATCTTGATTGGCACTGATAAAAACAGATGTATTATCAAAGTCCAAACTGGTAGCTATAAAAAGCCGCCAATTAATGCTTGCTGTGGTTATTTTGAAAACCTTACCTTCTGGAATGAATATGTTGAGGGCAACTCCTACGATTTCACTGATAGCGACACAAAGGGTTATGCGCTTCATTGCGAAAATGAATATGGTGTTGGTAAAGTTTTAGAGCTTTATCATTGCGTTTTACGTTCTGACTTTAGCCCCGCAATTGGTGCTGGCTTACGCAAAGATTTCCACTTAATTATTGATAGTTGTGAGTTGATTTCTAATTATGGTGGCGAGAGAGGCGTGTATCTCAACAGTGGAAGTCTTGGAGCCTTATATTTTCACGACACTAATGGCGTAGTGGGAAATCAATATATTACTGTTAAAAATAGTATATTGCGCTCATCCGAAGGAAATGTTTTATGTCCTTATACTTTAAAGCAGGATGGAAGCACAGTTTATTGTTCTTTTATTAACAATGTATTATTTTCTGAAAAGAATGGCTTTACCAATAATATTTGGTATAGAGGCGGAAATGCTTTTGAATTAGGTGATTTTGTGCTTAATCCAATCTCTTGCGGCAATACTAATGAAGAACTTAATTCTAGTCATTAATGAATAGGGAGGTTCAAAATGTTTTATTTAAATAAAAATGAAGAGCTCGGCACCAATTTGTTATACAAGATGATTAATAAGTTCCACTTAAATATTGAGCCGAAGCTTAACAAATATAAAAATTACTATGATGGCATCCAAGCTATTTTAAGAAAGAGCTACAATGACGCAAGCAAGCCTTGTAGTAGAACGGTAGTCAATTACTGTAAGAACATAGTCGATTCTTACTGCGGATACCTGGCCAGTCCGGGCTTTATCTCATACCAGAGTGATAACGATATTGAGGATGTTATGAATATTCTCCGCTATAACGACTACCAGGCTGAAGATGCCGAGTTCCTGCTACACGCTCTAACCTATGGCGTGGCCGCAGAACTTATGTATTTAGATGCCAAGAGCCAAGTAAGATTTAGATTGATTAATCCTACTCAATGCTTTGGCGTTTATGATGATTCCCTAACTGGCGATTTAATGTATTTCGTAAGAATGTATAAGGCCAGCGAATGGGATGAAACTGATTTGTATAATGTTGATGTTTATAGCGACTTTGACATTAAACACTACACAATGACTGGCTTGAATGGCTCCTTACGGTTTGTAGGTGAAGAGCCTCACTACTTCGGCCAGTGCCCCGCTAATATCTTCTATTTACCCGATGAAAAATCCATCTTTGATTGTGTGATTGGCTTACAGGATAGCGCAAACGAAATCTTAAGTGCTGAAATTGATGATTACAGTGCTTTTTGTGATGCTTACTTGTTGCTTCTGGGCGTTGATGCTGATGTTGATGACATCGCTTCAATGAAAGAGAACAGAGTGCTTGTGCTACCAGAGGGCGCTAATGCGGCCTGGCTAACCAAAACCGCAAATGATACTCAAGTAGAAAATATCCTAAAGCGCATCCACGAATCTATTTATAGAATTGCTGCTTGCCCCGATTTCTCTAGTGAGAGCTTTGTAGGTGGTGTGTCTTCTGGAATTGCTATTCAGTATCGTTTGACTGGTATGGAAACCCGTGCTGGTAAGATTGAAGCTGAAATGAAGAAGGCATTACAGCGCCGCATTGAGATTATCTGCGGCATTGCTACTTTGAAGCTTGGTGAAGATGTATTCAGAGACATTCAGATTGAGTTTAAGAGAAACATTCCAGAAGATGTCAATTCTGTTGTTGGCCTTGTGAGCGCACTGAAGGGCACTGTAAGCGACGCAACACTTTTAGGACAAATACCATTTGTTGATGATGTAAATGCCGAATTAGAGGCATTACAAGAGCAAAAGATTTCCAATATGGAAGTTTATGGGTTCGGTTTTGGAAATAATGAACAAAACTTGGGCGAAGAGGAATAATTGATTACTTCTAAAAATCATTATCCATTGAAGAGGTGTGAAGTATGAATTATTGGAGTAAGCGACAAGCAAAGATTCAAGAGCAGCTGGCTCTCAAAAGCCAGCGCAAGATTGAGAAGCAACTAATGAGATATTATGGCTCGGCCGCCAAGAGAGTTATAGAAAACTTTGAGCGTGTATATAATCAGCTTTTGGCTCAACAGAAAGATGGAGAGCAGCTAACTCCAGCTCTACTTTACAGACTGGATTCCTATTGGGAGGCTCAAGCGCAATTGCGGCAAGAGCTTCAGAGATTAGGAGAAAGAGAGATTTCTCTCTTAACTAAAGAGTTTGAGGTTATGTTCTTCGATGTTTATTACAGCATCGCTCCAGAAGGAATGACAGCTTTCAATACCATTGATGCGGCCGCCGCAAGAGCTATGATAAATGCGGTTTGGCTCGCAGATGGTAAAGACTTTTCCCAAAGAGTTTGGGGAAATGTGGAGAAACTTGTGGAAAGTTTAAACGAGCAATTAATTCTCACTGTTGCTACTGGAAAGAAAACGACTCAATTAAAACAGATGCTTCAAGAGCGCTTTGGAGTATCTTACAGCCGAGCTAATACGCTCGTAAGAACGGAACTGTGCCATATTCAGACAGTTGCCGCGAAACAGCGCTACCAAGATTATGGATTAACTGAATATGAAATATTAGGCAATGACGATGATAGTTGCGGCAACCACAGTGTAGATTGCCACAAGATGGATGGCAAAAGATTTAAATATGCGGAAATGGTGCCAGGTAAGAACGCACCGCCTTTCCATCCTAACTGCCGATGCGCAATTATCCCAGTTGTTGAATAATAATTAACTTGCCTTTTGGATAGGGCTTAGGCGTTAAAGAAAGAACTAAATTTTATTAAGTTAGGGCTAACTACAGATAGTTAGAACTAGGAGGTATTTATTATGGCTAATGAATTTGACAACGTTGTTGAAACTGGCGCAGAAGGCCAGGAGCAAGAAACTAAAACTTACACACAGGAAGAAGTCCTGGCTCTATTACAGAGCGAAACGGATAAGCGTGTGTCTCAAGCATTGAAGACACAGCAAAAGAAATATGAGAAGCAATTGAGCCTGTCCAAGCTGGACGGAGACGAGAGAGCTAAAGCAGAGAAAGATAACCGCATCGCTGAACTTGAAGAGCAGTTAGCTCAGTTCCATATTGAACGCAACCGCAGCGAATTGAAGAGTGTATTGAGCTCTCGTGGATTGTCAGCCGAGTTTGCTGACATCATCGCTATTAATGATGACATTGAAGCTTCTCAAGCAAACATTGATAAATTGGATAGACTTTTCAAGGCCGCAGTTCGCGCCGAAGTTGAAAAGCGCCTAGCAGGCAACACTCCAAAAGGAAATGGAAGTAATATGCCTGCGGAAATCACTAAAGAAGATGCCAAGAAAATGACTATGGCACAAAGACAAACTCTGTTGAATAGCAATCCAGAACTATATAAAAAGCTATTCGATTAATACATTATTGGAGGTAAATTATTATGGCTAATACCGTTTTTGAAAATAAGGTTATTGAAAGCAAGGCTACTGACTTGCTGACTACTTCTGTCAATCATCGCGCATTGATGACTGTTGATAATACTCTGGCAGAGTCCGAGGGTATGACTAAAACTATTAACGTTTATACTTACACTGGTAAGGTAGAGAAGCTGGCTGATGGTGCGAAGAACAGCACTCGTGGCGCAGTTTCTTTCGTTGGCACTGATTACAAGGTTGGCCGCGTTCAGCAGGTATTCGATTACACTGACAGCGACTATATGAAGGACAACTCTGTTGTTGATGTTGCTCTTGAGGGCGCAAACGCTCTGATGGCTAACCAGATGACTGCTGACTTCTATGTTGAAGCTGGCAAGGCTTCTCTTTCTCACGCTGGTGCTATTGGCTATGAAACCATCGTTGATGCTATCGCAAAGCTGAACGTTGAAGACGAGAGCAAGCTGTTCGTTGTTATTCCTACTGCTTGGAAAGCCGATATCCGTAAGGACGAGGACTACAAGAACGCTCGTATGGGCGAAGTTGTTTATAGCGGCCAGGTTGGCACTATCGCAGGTATCCCTGTTATTGCTACTAACGCTCTGGAAGACGAAGGCTACGTTATGACTGCTGAGGCTATCAAGCTGTTTATGAAGAAGGATGTTAATGTAGAGCAGGACAGAGACGTTGAAACCAAGACTAACACTGTTGTTCTGACTACTTACTACATCTGCGCTCTGGTAAATCAGAACAAGATTTGCCGCATCACTAAGGCCTAATTAGAGAGTATCTCATTGGGGAGATACTCTCTCCCCAAATAATTAAAGGAGGTATTCCCAATGATAGAAGATATTAAATTAATGTTAGGGGATGCCGCAAATAACTACACTGACGCACAGATAGGCTTGGCATACAAATTAGCATTGGTAGAGGTTGAGGCCTACACCAACCGCAAGGCTGATGCTGAGCTGGAGCTGTGTGCTACTATGATTGCGGTTATCAAGTTAAACCGTATGAATACAGAAGGCTTGGCTTCCCAGTCCTTTAGCGGAGTTAGTGAAAGTTATATTGATGGCTATCCCGCAGACATTCAAGCGGTGCTAAACCGCAAGCGGAAGGTGAAAATCCTATGATTAACACTGATATGCGTTCATTCAATTACTTCACTTTTGGAGAGAAGAACGCCTATGGCGAGCCGCAATTATCCAAAGAGGTTCAAGGTTCTATTAAAATCGCTATTAATTCAATCTCTCAATCTATCACTGATAATGTGAATTATAAGCAGGCTACTTATATTGGACTTACACACGATGCCAAGGTAAATGACACTTATGTTATCGCGTATAAAGAGGGCGCAAGATTGAAAGTTCTATATGTAGTTCCAAAAGGTAGATTGAAACAAGTATTTATGGCAGAGCTATGAGTATAGAAATTGAAGGTTTAAACAGCGTTTTACAAGCGTTAGAACTAACCAATCCTCAAAAAATCAATGCGGCTCTTGGAAAAGCCTGCGCTCTCGTTGAGCGTTCAGCCAAACAAAAAGCTCCAAAAGATACTGGTGAATTGAGGCGTTCAATATCCAGTAAAGTGGAGAACGGAGTCGGGGAGGTATTTACTCCGTTAGAGTATGCTCCTTATGTTGAGTTCGGCACTGGCTTATTCGCAGAGAACGGAGGCCGCCAGGATGTTCCCTGGAGTTATCAAGATGATGAAGGGAACTGGCATAGCACAAGCGGCCAGCATCCGCAGCCTTTTATGCGGCCGGCGCTAGATGAAAACAGAGAAGCAATCGTAAGAATTTTTAGGGAGGTAATCACGTCCGATGATTGATTTACACAGTGAGCTTTGTGGTGCCTTAAGCAGTGTATTACCTACCCATCACGAATTGGCACTCACGAGCAAAGAAAGCACACCCTGTATCAGCTACCAAGAACGAGATAACGTTGATACAGAAACTGGTTGCACATTTGGCTACTCACGCATCTCCTACACAATTAAAGTGTGGAGCACGAGCATAGCCGACTTACAGCATTACGCATTAGAGATTGATAGAGTTTTGCGGCCTCTTGGATTTAAGAGAGTATCAAGCACAGAACTCGCAGATAGAAACTCTCTAATGAAACAAAAAATTATGACTTATGAAGCATTAGCTTCAGAGATTTACTAATTGGAGGTAAAAAATTATGGCTACTATTTCTAAAGGTATTAAGCTTTACAAGGGCGACAAGGCTCTGACTAATTTGATGGAAATCCCTGAACTGGGCGGCGAGGCCGAGGCTATTGAAATCACTACTCTGGCTGACGCAGCTCACGTTTATACTGATGGTATCAAGAACTATGGCGACAGCCTGGCCTTCAAGTTCCTGTATGAGAAGGCTCAATTCACCGAGTTGAGTGGTGCTTCTGGTGTTCAGGAATGGAAGGTAGAGCTTCCCGACAACTCTACTTGCACTTTCAGCGGCACTTGCTCCGTTAAGCTTGATGGTGTTGGCGTTAATGCCGCACTGACTTACACTCTGTCCGTTAAGCCTAGCACCGAAATGGCTTGGGCTTAATCTAACCCATATGGGGGTAGGGAAGGGTTTCTCCTTTCCCTTCCCTACTAATTTATAAAAAAAATGGAGGAATTATTATGAATTACATTAATTTTGAAGTTGGTAGCAACTCTTATAAACTGCGTTTAAGCACTCGCAATATCGTTTTGTTGGAGAAGCAGCTTGGCTGTAATCCTTTGAGCATCTTTGGTATTGCTGGCGACACAATTCCCACTATTACTACTATGGTGGCTGTGCTTCACGCTTCTTTACAGCAATACAATCACGGTATCACTATGAATGACGCTTACGATATTTTCGATGAATATCTGGCCGCAGGTAATGCTACTACTGATTTTATCCCTGTAATCCTTGATATTTACAAGGCTTCTGGAATCGTTCCAAAAGATAACAAAGAGGAAGCGGGAAAAAACGCATAAGCGGGGAAGAAACTTCTTCCCCGAAAACTCTTGAAGAGCTAATTGACACACTTCTTGAAAACGCATTGGATTGCGGCATTAGGGAATTGGACTTCTGGGATATGACACCAGGAGAGGTTTCCAGAGCCATCCAAAGCACCAATAGATTAATCAAACAGCAAGCCAAAGAGCGAGCAAGTTATGATTATATCCAAGCAACCTTAATTATTAAGGGCGTATCTATTTGTTTGGGTGATAAGAGCGCCTTCCCATCCCTATCAGAGGCTTATCCTGGCGTATTCGATGAAATGGTTCAAGCTCAAGAAGAAGAGATACAAGAAAGAAAAATGGAATTATCGGCTTTGAGATTTAAACAATTCGCACAATCTTATAATAATAATTTAAAAAATAAGGAGGTGCCAAAGTAGATAAATGAATGAAGAATTAAGAATTATAATTAGAGCAGTAACTGACGAAGCTCGCCGCAATATGGCCGCAGTTCGTGAAGAGTTGGAGAATATCCAAGACACCAGCACAGAAAGCGGCAAGGCGATAGATACTGCTATGAAGGGCGTTGCCAGAGGCGCTATCCTTGCCTTGGGTGCGATTGCCGCACTTACTACCGCTATGGCTTCTCTTGGAGCAAAAGCTCAAGAAGTCAAAAAGGGCTTTGACAAACTGAATACAACTTTTGCTAATGCGGGCCTAACTGCGGGCCAGGCATCTACCACATATAAAGAGATTTTCAGTTTCCTCGGAGAGCACGACACAGCGATTGAGGCTGCGCAAAGCTTGGCTCTAATCACAAATGAAGAGCAGAAGTTAGCTGAATGGACTAACATCCTTCAAGGCGCTTTTGCGGAAATGGGTGAGAAGCTCCCCACAGAGAGCCTGGCTGAGGCCGCAAACGAAACCATTAAAGTAGGCCAGGTTGTCGGTGTTATGGCTGATGCTCTTAACTGGGCGGGTGTGAGTGAAGATGCTTTCAATGAGGCATTGGCGCAAACCAATAGCCTAGCAGAAAGAGAAGCTCTCGTAAGAAGCACTCTAAATAACATATATGGCAATTCGGCCAAGATTTACGCACAAAATAACCAAGCTACTAAACAGTATAACGAAGCGCAAGCTAACCTGAATTTGACATTAGCTCAAACTTCTGCTTATACAACTCCGTTGCTGACTTCTTTGAGTCAGTTGAGTTCCACTCTATTAACTTTCCTTGCTCCTGCTCTTCAAACAGTAGCTTTATATTTAACTGGATTTATTCAGTTGATTACAGAGGCTATCGTTTGGGTAGGTAAGTTCTTTGGAATGTTCTCCGATACAGAAGAATCTACCGCAAACATAGAAGGCTACGAGGCCGCAATGAAGGATTATTTGGAAAGCTTACAGAAAGGCTTCAATAGCTCCAATGGTAGTATGGATGAAACTCTTGATAACATTAACGCTATCAAGAAAGCTACTATGGGCTTTGACGAGCTGAATATTGTTAGCAAACCTCAAGCTGCTCCTTCTATTGGAGGCGGAACCGAAGGCGGAGGTGGCTCTATTGCCGCAATGCCAAAAGCTCCTAATCCTGCTGACTATGGCATTGGAAACACAGCTTCTACTTTTACCAATTTTAATAAACAATTAGGTGAGGCAAAGAAAGAGCTGGAAGGCCTATTGGCACTAATTGGCGTGATTGCCGCTGGACTCGCAGCCTGGAAGCTGGCTGATTTCATTAACGACATTAAGAAAGCCCGGAAAGCCTGGGCGGCTCCTTACGACAGGAGCTGGAGCAAAGAGCAGAAGAAGGCTTGGAAACAAGCCGCTGATGACGCGGAAATACTACACAATAAAATCAAAGATATGATTGGCTATTTGCTGATTGCCGCTGGCGCAGCGTTAGCGATTAAGGGTTATATGGATGCCTGGGCCAATGGCGTTGATTGGGATAATATAATTCTAATGATTAGCGGTGTTGCCTTAGCAGTTGTTGGTATCGGATTAGTTTTCCCCAATGTTATCCTTCAGTTTAAGCTCCTGGGCTCAACAGTAAAGCTAACCGCAGCAAGTATTGCTTTGATGACTGCTGGTATTGCTTTGATGGTAGTAGGCGTTAAGGATTTCATTGATAATGGCCCAACACTTCAAAACACTATCTTGATTATCGGTGGCGCAGTTGCTATCGCAGTTGGTTTGGCTACCGCAGGTTTGAGCGTGCTTGTCTCTGCTATTATTGCTGTGGTTGCCGCATTAGCCGCATTTACAGCTGCTATCCTTTTGGAAGAGTCTGCTATCTTAAGCGTAGATGAAGCCCAGAAGAACCATCAAGCAACTATTGAAGCATTAATGGATGCTGAAATGAATTATGCCAATGTTATGGACGCAGCCGAGGCCGCAGCTACTCGTTTAGCAGACGCAGAGAAGGCCGCAGGTATGACTGGCGAAGAGTTATATAAGCAGGTTTCTGATGGGACTCTAACTTATAGCGAAATGACAGACGCGCAGAAAGAGCTATATAAAGCTTATCTGGATAATGAGAAGAAGCAGGCTGACGTTGAAGCAGCTACCGCAGCACTCACCGAGGCCAAGAAGAAAGAGAAAGAAGCTGCTTGGGAAAGCCAGTTGGCGTTGGCTAAAGAAGGCGAGAGCTATGATGAGTTCAAGAAATCCGTTGTGGCCGCTTTTGAAGCTGGTGAGCTGTCAGCCGAAGAGGCGAGAGACTTACTAGCCAAGAGTATGAGTGAAATGAGCGATGACGCACAGCAAACCTTTATGAAGGACTTGCCTGACTCTATTAAGAATGGTTTGAACCCATCTAAATACGAAACTACTCGTAAGAAGATTGGAGACTGGTTCTCTAAAACTTGGAAGGACTGTAAAAATGCGTTTAAGGACGTAGGCGAATGGTTTGCGGGCGTTGGTAAAAAGGCCGGTGAGGCTATTAGCAGCGCATTTAAAACGGTTCTTAACTGGATTCTTGACAAAATCGAGAAAACTGTTAATGCTCCTTTCAAGATGATTAATGGAGCAATTGACATCCTAAACGCGGTTCCTGGCGTTAGCATTTCCAAACTGAAACTAATTGACATTCCTCAATTGGCTACTGGTGGTATTACTACCGGAGCTACTATGGCAATGATTGGTGAGCGTGGCCGAGAGGCTGTTCTCCCACTTGAAAATAATACTGGTTGGATGGATAGTTTGGCGGATAGAATCGCCGCAAGAAATAACACACCAAGCAGAGTAGTGTTGATGGTTGATGGTAAGGAATTGGGCTATGCCACAATTAACTCAATCAATGACATTACAAGACAAACTGGCAATTTACAATTAATAACCGTTTAAGGAGGTATAAGTAATGGCATATTTAAAAATTAATAATATAGACTTTTCTCCTTTGATTTCTGGTTTGAAAATTGGTTATGAAACACTAGTCAGTGAAACCAGCGGTAGAAATGCCGCTGGCGACACTGTGGTTGATGTAATCAATAGAAAAGTAAAGATTTATGCTACGTTGCGACATACTACTCAAGCAGAAATGCGAGACTTCTTAAGCGTTATTAAAGATTATGTAGTTGAAGTGTCTTTCTTAAATCCAGAAACCCAGGGATTAGATACTATCACCGCTTATACTGGCACACCAGAGCCAGAGTATTACACAATTAGCGATAAGACAATCTATAAACCAATGAGCCTAAACTTCATTCAGTTATAAGGAGAGACACATATGATTATTGAATCTACATTTGCGAATATGCTTGCCTCTCCCCGCAGACACATCAAGGGACGAGTGGAGATTTTTAAGGACTCCACTCCAGTCCTAATCTGCGACTGTCATAACAGCCTAATGAGCTTTACTGTTGAGAGAGCAGGCGAGAAAGATAAGTTCTTCGGTTATGGCATTTGCCAAAAGCTAACTGTAAAGCTACGCGACAAAGAGAGACAAATTAACATTGATAACACGCACACTTTAGAAGTAGAGTTTGGCGTTGAAGATAAATATATCTATCCCTGTCCTTTGTTCTATATTGATAAAGTAGAACGAGACGAAAACACTAATGAGCTAACTATCACCGCATATGATAGCTTATATAAGGCAACCCATCACACAGTTAGTGAGCTGGATTTGAGAGGCGGCTACTCTATTAAAGATTTCACAGTTGCCTGCGCGTCCTTACTGGGGTTGCCACTGGCCGCATTTGATTACGAGGCATTTAATACTTACTATCCTACTGGAGCCAATTTTGAGGGCACAGAGAACGTTAGAACAGCATTGAACGCAATCGCAGAGGCCACACAAACGATTTACTACGTTGATAAAGATTGGAACTTAACCTTTAAGCGCCTGGATGTGAAGGGCGCGCCAGTAGCAACGATAGATAAATCAAAGTATATGACTCTAACCAATAAAGATGCGACAGCGCTGGCCGCAATCACTCACGCCACAGAATTGGGTGATAATATTACTGCTTCTTCTGGAAGCGCGGGCGCCACTCAATTCGTGCGTAATAACCCATTCTGGGATTTGCGCGATGATGTGGCTGTCTTGGTAGATAAGGCACTGGCCGCACTTAACGGAATTAGCATCACTGGCTTTGAGCTGGTTTGGAGAGGCAACTTCCTTTTGGAGATTGGCGATAAGATTGGGGTTATTACCAAAGATAATAACGAGATTATTACCTATGTCTTGGATGATAGCTTCACCTTTAATGGTGGCTTGAGTTCCAAAATGCGCTGGAGCCACACAAACAACAAAGCGGAAACGCCTTCTAATCCTACTACTCTTGGAGAAAGCATCAGACAAACCTATGCCAGAGTTGATAAAGCGAACAAGCGCATTGATTTAGTAGCTTCAGATGTCCAGGAGCAGAATGGAAAAATCGCACAGATTGGCCTTGATGTTGAGGGTATCAATTTAAGTGTCCAAGAGTTCAAAGAGGAAGTAAATGGCGATATTACAGAAGTAAATGAGGCTATTAGTGCGGTTGATATTAAAGCGCAAAGTATTGAGCTAATGGTTCAAGATTATCAGCGCAGCAACGATAGCGAGTTCAACCAGGTGAATAAAAATATGAGCGCCTTACAGGTTGCTACTGGTGAAATCAAGGCTTCTGTTGAGAAGGTTTCTGAAACTACTGATAGCTCCTTTGAGAATGTTAATAAAGAGCTTATTAGTTTAAGCAACCGCGTTGATGCGACAATGACTGCGGAAGACATCCGTTTTGAGATTTCTCAAGAGGTTGCGAATGGAACTTCTAAAGTTATAACCGCTACTGGATTTACTTTTGATGAAACAGGTTTAACTGTTGAAAAATCCAATAGCGAAATGAAAACACAAATTACCGAAGATGGTATGGAAATATTTAAGAATGATGAAGCAGTTTTGAAAGTTGATAATACTGGTGTTAAGGCGAAAAACCTACACGCTACTACTTATCTAATTGTTGGCACCAAAAGCCGATTTGAAGATTATGAGAGTAATAGAACCGGCTGCTTCTGGATAGGAGGTTAATGTATGGCTGCTAATTATCAATTACTTTTTGAAGGCTATCAAGGCCGCAATATGTATATAACTTGCGCTCAAACAGCCGACGTTGCCACTAATACTTCTACCATTAATTGGACTTTGACGGTTGTAGGCGGCACTTCCAGCTACTACACCACTGGCCCAACCTCTGTAAAAATCAATGGCGTAGAGGTTTATGCTGAAGAGAGAATCCAATGGGAAAAAGCAGTTTTCCCTGCGGCCAGAGGCTCTGTTAGTGGCTCACTTACTATCACGCACAATGAATATGGCGAGGCCAGTGTTCCAGTATCTATCACCACTGCTATTTATGTAGGTGCGAGCAGCGCCTCCACAGTAAGTGGCACTTGGACTCTTGACAGTATTCCCCGTAAGGCAACTTTGGTAAGCGCTCCAAACTTCAACGACGAAGAAAATCCCACTATTACTTACTCTAATCCTGCGGGCGAAGCTGTGTCTGTGCTACAAGCCTGTATTGCTGATGATGAAAGTATCTTAATCGTTAAAGATGTTAGTAGAACTGGCACCAGCTACACTTTCAACCTTTCCGATAGTGAAAGAGCTAATCTCCGCCAAACTGTTGTTGGTAGCAACTCAAGAGCGTTGAGATTTATTCTTATTTCCGCTATTGGAGAAACAGAATTCACTCACGAGCTTTCCAGAAACTACACCATAAAGAATCCGCTACCCACACTAAATCCAGTAGTGAAAGATAATAACAGTAGTTCCGTTGCCTTGACTGGCGATGCTAATAAGATGATTCAATATTTCAACACTATTGGATACACGATAGGCGCCGCCGCAGTTAAAGAAGCGACAATTGTGAGCCAAAGCGTTTCCTGCGGTAGTGTGAAAAAAACAACTAATACTGGTTCTTTCTCTAATGTTAGCTCCAATACTTTTGTTTTTACCGCTACCGATAATAGAGGTAATACAGTTAGTAAAACTATCACAATGCCAATGGTTTCTTACATTCCTTTGACTTGTGATGTAGAAGCGAGTATTGCTCTGGACGCCGCAGACAGCACTAAAACTACTGTTAGATTTACTATCAGCGGCAACTACTTCAATAGCTCTTTTGGAGCCAAAAATAACTCGCTGTCGCTGTCTTACTCTCTAATCTATGGAAGTAGCGGAGGCGCGTCTATTACTCCCATTACTATTCCTTCTGGCGCGATTTCTGGCAATAGATATAGCGTAGATGTTGAAATTGAGGATTTGGATTATAGCGGAACTTATACTATCCAGGCCTTCGCGAGCGATGAAATAGCAACAGATGTATCAAGCTTTTCAAAGACACTAAAGGCAAAGCCAATCTTTGACTGGGGTGAAAACGATTTTAACTTTAATGTGCCTGTCGCTATTAATGGAGTTGAAATTGATTATCCAGTAGAGCAAGGAACTAAAAACGGATGGTATTACCGCAAGTGGAACAGCGGATTTGCGGAATGTTGGTATTCTGCGAGCGTCAGCGGCATTGATGTTGGCGAGTATAATATGAATGGCTTCTATTATTGCGGCTCAAAGGGAGTTAATTTCCCATTTACCTTCACTTCAGTTGATTATGTTAATGCTTCTGGAGGTAGCACCGGCAATATGAATATCGTAAGGCCATTCAATAAAACTACCACTAATATGACTTATATCGTTATAGGTTTGGCTGATATAAGCAACGCAACCGTAAATATCAATCTAGAGGCTAAAGGCCGATGGAAGTAAGGAGGAACTATTAATGGAAACAGCAGCAATTGTTGAGCTTATTACTACTCTTGGTTTCCCCATTGTGTGTGTTCTTGCTCTTGGCTTCTTCGTATGGAAGATTTATCAGCAATCTGTCGTGCGCGAAGAGAAGCTAATGGCCGAGATTACAGAAAATAGATTAGTAAATGAAAAAGCTGTAGAGACAATCGCAAAGTTTGCGGAACGCTTTACTCGCATAGAGGAAGACGTTGCGGAGATTAAAGGCGATGTCACTTTAATCAAAGACAAACTTTAGAACTAAATAATTTTTTAGGGATGGACTTCGGTTCATCCCTCTTTTTTTTTGCTCTATACAGCTCACAAGGAATTAGTTGGGATACTGAAAAAACCAGTAGAGGAAAACCGTGGAAAAATATTTTCAACCATAACTGGACTTTCCGTTTGTGGTGATATATAATCAGTTCAAACGAAGGAGGTAATATTATGTCAGTTTTTAGAGTCCATAAGACGAAGAATTTTACAGTTATGTCAAATCATCATTTCAAAGAGAAGGAGTTAAGTTTGAAATCCAAAGGGTTGTTATCTCTGATGCTATCCTTGCCGGAGACTTGGAATTACAGCGTCGCTGGGTTAGTGTCATTAAGTAAGGATGGGAAAGATGGAGTAATGAGCGCGCTGGGTGAGTTGGAGAAGTTTGGCTATTTATCCCGAAAGAGAGTTCAGAATGAGAAAGGCCAATTTTCTGGTGTAGAGTATCATATTTTTGAGGTGCCGCAGGTGGAAAAACCAATTTCGGAAAAGCCTATATCGGATAATCCGAATGCGGAAAACCGCCCACTATTAAATACTAATAAAATAAAATTCCTTAAAAATAAAAAAACTAATAATAATCAGAATGATTTTATGAATGAATTAAAAAG
>JAEIGA010003826.1_pt1 | contig 23415 bp, 22 predicted proteins | sample 9270691 | NCBI WGS metagenome assembly JAEIGA01 (sample SAMN17057246, study PRJNA624740) | gut metagenome | biome: biome; isolation source: fecal sample | host: Bos grunniens | place: China: Xizang | collected 2019 | reverse complement strand
CCTTCTGCAACCATTGCAGCAGCTGTAGGCTTCATCACATGTTCAAGAGAGAACTCAAGATCCTCATCTGTGATGATAGGAACCGGCGAATAAGCACCCATTCCACCTGTGTTAGGTCCCTTGTCACCCTCGTAAGCGCGCTTGTGGTCCTGTGAGAGTGTCATAGGATATACATCCTTTCCGTCCACGAAGCACATGAAAGAGAATTCAGGGCCTGTGAGGAACTCCTCTACCACAACTCTTCCCTTTCCGAACTTGTCGTCTAGAAGCATGTCTTTGAGAGTCTCCTCTGCCTCCTGAAGGGTCTCAGGAATGACAACGCCCTTTCCAGCTGCAAGTCCATCATACTTGAGAACTACCGGGAAAGATCCCTTCTTCACATATTCCAGGGCAGCATCGTAATCTTCAAATGTTTCGAAAGCTGCTGTCGGAATATTATACTTAGCCATGAGCTGCTTTGCGAAGTCCTTGCTTGCCTCGATTGTGGCAGCAGCCTTTGAAGGTCCGAAGATTCTGAGGCCTGCATTCTTGAAAGCATCGACTACACCGGCTGCGAGAGCCACCTCCGGACCGACCACAGCAAGGTCGATTCCGTTTGCGAGAGCGAATTCCTTAAGGCCCTCTACATCTGTGTCCTTGATTGCAACACACTCAGCCTGAGCAGATATGCCGGCATTACCGGGAGCACAATAAATCTTTCCAACCTGAGGAGAACGGCTGAGGGCGTCTACAATTGCATGTTCGCGTCCACCGCCGCCGATAACTAAAACTTTTTTCATACACAAACTTGTTATATCCACAGTCTTTCCCACGGTCTTTTCATCCTGAAAAATCCCATGCAAAGCCAGTATCGCTTCCATTATATCACCTGATTTTAAAATTTTCCTGGAACGCAGAAGATGCTGTATTTATTGGATTTTAATGCTTGAAGTGGCGCATGCCGGTGCAGAGCATGGTAACGCCGCATTCGTCTGCCTTCTTCACAGAATCCTCGTCACGTACGCTTCCGCCAGGCTGCACGATAGCCTTCACGCCATATTCCGCTGCCAGAGTCACAGTGTCGTCGAATGGGAAGAAACCGTCAGAGCCAAGCACAAGACCTTCCTGACGTATGTCCTTGCCTGCCTCTGCGAGCGCTGCCGACGCCTGCTCAAGGGCGATCTTAGCCGAGCCCACGCGGTTCATCTGGCCGGCACCGACTCCGAGAGTAGCGCCATCCTTCACAACCACGATAGCGTTGGACTTGACATGCTTCACAATTCTCCATGCGAAATCAAGATCTGTAAGCTGGCTCTCACATGGCTTCGCCTCGGTCACACACATATCGGCTACGACAGTCTTTGTGTCGATATCCTGTTCCTGAACAAGAATGCCGCCGTTCATGCTCACATACATATTATGGCCGCCCTCCTCCTTGGACATATCCACCTTGAGCAGACGGAGATTCTTCTTGGTGCAAAGCACTTCGAGAGCGTCGTCTGTGAAGCTTGGAGCCATGATTATCTCGAGGAAGATCGGTTTCATGAGTTCCGCAACCTCCTTATTTACCTCGCGGTTCACCGCAACGATACCTCCGAAGATGCTCACCTTGTCTGCCTCATAAGCCTTCTTCCACGCATCAACGACATCTGCTCCGATAGCCGCGCCGCAAGGATTCATATGCTTGAGACCCACGCAGAAAGGAGCGTCGAACTCGCGTACAATATTGAGAGCTGCGTTAGCATCCTGGATATTATTATAAGACAGTTCCTTTCCGTTAAGCTGCTCTGCAGTAGCGAGAGAGAAAGGCACCTTATCGAGGGTAGCGTAGAACTTAGCGTTCTGATGAGGGTTCTCGCCATAGCGGAGGCTCTGCTTGAGGTCGTACTCGAGGAAGAGCTTCTCGTTAAGACCTGCAGCCTTGCGCATGTAGGTCGCAATCATCATGTCGTACTCTGCTGTATGAGTATATGCCTCTGCTGAAAGTTGGAGACGTGTCTCCTTTGTAGTATTGCCTGTCTCGCGGATTTCTGCAATGATCTTCGCATAGTTCTCAGGGTTGCAGACAACTGTAACGGCACTCCAGTTCTTGGCAGCTGAACGAAGCATTGAAGGACCTCCGATGTCGATATTCTCGATTGCATCCTCCATAGTCACATCCGGCTTTGCGATTGTCTGCTTGAACGGATAGAGGTTCACGCACACCATGTCGATGAACTCGATACCATTCTCCTTGAGCTGAGCAATATGGCTGTCAAGATCGCGGCGTCCGAGGAGTCCACCATGCACCTTCGGATGAAGAGTCTTTACGCGGCCGTCACAGATTTCAGGAAATCCTGTGATCTCGCTGATATTAATAACCTTGAGCCCTGCATCCTGCAGAAGCTTCATTGTACCTCCGGTCGCAATGATTTCCCAACCTAGATCTACCAACTGACTGGCGAATTCTACTACGCCTGTCTTATCACTTACACTGAATAATGCTCTCATGCTTGTATATTATTTTTCTGTTTAAGTTATCTAATAGATGAATTCTCCGAATTCAGAACGGATGATCAGTTCCTTGTGGTCACATTCCTCCACACGGCCGACTATCTGAGCATCGATACCGAAGCTCTTCGAGATTGCTATGACTTCCTCAGCATGCTCCGGAGAAAGATACACCTCAAGACGATGGCCCATATTGAACACCTTGTACATCTCAGACCAGTCGGTACCGCTCTGCTGATGAATGGTCCTGAAAAGAGGTGGCACAGGGAAAAGGTTGTCCTTGATCACGCGGATATTGTCGCCCACGAAATGCAGGATCTTGGTCTGGGCCCCGCCTGAGCAATGCACCATGCCATGGATTTCAGGCCTCAAAGCATCCAGAAGTTTCTTCACTACCGGTGCATAAGTGCGTGTAGGTGACAGCACAAGCTTACCGGCATCAAGAGGCGAGCCCTCCACTTCGTCAGTCAGCTTGAGACCTCCGCTGTACACCAGGTCCTCCGGAACTGCCTTATCGTAGCTCTCAGGATATTTCTCAGCAAGGTACTTCGCGAACACATCGTGACGGGCGCTGGTCAGTCCGTTGCTGCCCATTCCGCCATTGTATTCCTTCTCATATGTAGCCTGACCGAATGACGCAAGACCGACTATCACATCTCCCGGACGGATATTGGCATTGTCTATCACATCGCTGCGCTTCATACGGCATGTCACGGTAGAGTCCACGATGATGGTACGTACGAGGTCTCCCACATCTGCGGTCTCTCCTCCTGTCGCATAGACGCCTACTCCCATCTCGCGGAGTTCTGCAAGAAGCTCATCCGTGCCGTTGATGATGGCGCTGATCACCTCACCCGGAACGAGAAGCTTGTTGCGTCCGATTGTCGAAGACACCAGAATATTATCCACCGCTCCCACGCAGAGAAGATCGTCGATATTCATGATGAGCGCATCCTGGGCTATGCCCTTCCATACGCTAAGGTCACCTGTTTCCTTCCAGTATAAGTATGCGAGGGATGATTTGGTGCCGGCTCCGTCCGCATGCATGATGTTGCAGTATTCAGGATCGCCGCCTAGAATGTCAGGAATGATTTTACAGAATGCCTTGGGGAAGACTCCCTTGTCGATGTTCTTGATAGCGTTGTGGACATCTTCCTTAGATGCCGAAACACCACGCTGCATGTACCTTTGATTGCTCATATCAGCTCGTTTTCTTTTAGTGATGCAACTGCATCATTTTAACGCGCAAATATAAAAAAAGAAAACGAGAGCCGAAAGACGGTTTTATCTAAAAAGTCCACATGGCCTGCAGTTTGCTTAAACAATCTCAATAAAATACAAATAATATGGACAAATATCTATGCATCCTCTGCGGATACATCTATGATCCGGCAGAAGGTGACCCGGAAAACGGGATAGCACCGGGCACACCATTCGAAGACCTCCCCGAAGACTGGACATGCCCGGCATGCGGGGTCGGAAAGGAACATTTCGAGAAGTATGATCACTGACAGAGACAAAACAACCGTCCCTGCCATGTGGCACGTTCTTCAAGGCGACGGTCAAGAAGACGGAGCAGCTCCACGTTGCGGACCAGGCCCCAAGGGGTCTCGTTAACAAAACGCGGAGGCACTTCCCCTACAAACCTCTCAATACTGAGTGTCGGCCGGAGACGTTCGAGCATATCCACGAAGAAATCCAGATATTCATCGAGGGAGAACCGCTCGAAGTCCTCCGGCATTTCCGTATATTCGCGTTCCATTCTGGTGCCCTTGACAATCTGGAGCTGATGAAACTTCACGCTGCGCACAGGCAGATCATTGATGAGGCTGCAGGCGTCAAGCATCATCTGCCTGGTCTCTCCCGGAAGTCCGAGAATGAAATGCACTCCTACATCAATACCGCGGGCCGCAGTCATTTCCACAGCCTTGCGGGCTGTCTCGAAATCATGGCCCCGATTTATTCTCCTGAGCGTCTCATCATAGCAGGACTCTATGCCGTATTCCACTATGACGACATGCTTTTGTGCCAGCTCAGCAAGATAGTCCAGCTTGGCTTCATCCACACAATCCGGGCGGGTGCCCACAACTATCCCCACCACATGAGGATGACTCAGAGCCTCCTCATACAGCATCTTCAACCTTTCGAGCGGAGCATAGGTGTTTGAATAGGCTTGAAAATATGCAAGATAATGCTCTGTCGTGCGATAACGGACCTTATGAAACTCAATCCCTTCATCCAGCTGCTGGCGAAGGCTCTTCCCGGGAGTGCTGTAGGACGGATGAAAAGCTGCATTGTCACAATAGGTGCATCCTCCCCTGCCCACTGACCCGTCCCTGTTGGGACACGTGAATCCTGCGTCCAGCACTATCTTCTGCAGACGCTCACCATACTTCCTCTTGAAATATCCCACAAAGGAATTGTAACGTTTCCCCTCCGGGAAACCCAGACTCTGAAATTCTTCCGACATAGGGTGCAAAAGTAATCATATTTTGTGTATGTTTGTAAAAATATTGAGGCATATGACACGAAGAATTTTCATACTGCTGGCAGCGCTGACCATTGCGGCCACAACGGCAGGACAGACCAAGAGAATGGCCGTCACGGCGCTTTCAGAAAACATGATGAGGAATACGTCAGACTACGAATCTGCACTTGAGACACAGGCTCTTATGGGAACCATCGTAGAGATTGTCGCGGAGCAGGGTTACTGGAGGCAGGTGGTGACTCCTGAGCCATATACCGCGTGGTGCACGGACCTCGGTCTGGTGGAGATGACACAGGAGGAACTAGACCAGTATAAGGCGGCGCCTAAATACATATGTACTTCCCATCACAGCGGAGTATATGCTTCACAGTCAAAGAAGGCCAAGCGTATTTCCGATCTGTCCATGGGATGTCTTGTGAGGGTTGCCTTCACTGAATCCAAGAGTCCAAAACCTTCCGTAAAGAGCAAGTGGGCAGAAGTAGTGCTTCCGGACGGAAGAAAAGGCTGGACACCTCTGGAAGACCTTGCAGAATTTGAGAAATGGGCCGGCAAGCAGAGTCTAACGCAGGACCATATCATCAACACAGCCTTTCAGTTCGAGGGGACTCCATATCTCTGGGGAGGAGCTTCTTCAAAAGGCCTCGACTGCAGCGGACTGGTACGTCTCACATTCTTCATGAACGGATACCTGCTGCCAAGAAATGCATCCCAGCAGATAAACTACGGCAGAGAGATCGTCATGGAAGCCAACCATGCCATAACGCCTGATAAAGGCGACGCCTTCAAGGATGAAATGATCCGAAGGACAAAGCATATCCAGAAAGGCGACCTGGTATTCTTCGGTACTCCGGACACCTTTCTCAAGAAAGGTAAAATCACACATGTGGGACTCTATATAGGTGACGGCAAGATTATCCATGCATCACACAAGGTCCGCATCAACTCTCTGATTCCGGGGGAGCCGGATTATTACGAGAACTCCCATAAACTGGTTGCAGCCCGCCGTTTCATCTCCTATCAGGGAAAGGGACTCACCCCTATCCTCCAGAGTCCGGCATATTCTTCTGACTTAAGATAAAACAGAAAGTCAGGTAAGACGACAATCAATAGTTGAAGTTTTATCAAAAAATATTACCTTTGTCCTTGTTATAACAAAATCAAACTAAATACGTATTTACCATGAATCTTAGAGTTTTCAAGAAAGACATCGAGTATTTCGTAGCAGAATTCATCGACGACTGCGCTCTTTTCGTAGCGCTCAACCCTCACAAGGATGCTGACGAAATCGCACAGATAATCGACGAGGCTGTAGAGCTTTACAACGACCTCAAGCACAGGTCCAACCACCCTGAGGGCAAGAAGAGAGCTTACTACAACGGTCTCACCAAGGAGATGTTCGAAAAGCTCGACGAACTCTGCGAGAAGCTTAGCTCTGTAGTTTCAAAGCAGGCGTAACCGTTCATCCCTGAGCAGCCCTGCAGGAAACACAAGACTAAAAATTGATATGAACCCCGGAAGTCATTAAAAACTTCCGGGGTTCATATCAATTTCCACTATCCGGTCTTTTTGTTATATTTGCGAAAAACAGAAAGCTATGTATAAATTCATATCATGGAACGTGAACGGCCTTAGGGCTGTCTGCGGCAAGGGGTTTGCCGATATTTTTGCCGAACTGGATGCCGATTTCTTTTGCCTGCAGGAGACCAAGATGCAGGCAGGACAATTGGATCTGGAGTTTATTGGCTATCAGTCTTATTGGAATTACGCCGATAAGAAGGGGTATTCCGGAACAGCTGTTTACACAAAGCATACACCTGTATCTGTTACATATGGGCTTGGCATAGACGAGCATGACCACGAAGGCCGTGTGATTACTCTCGAGATGGAAGACTTCTTCCTCGTTTGCGTCTATACCCCTAACTCCCAGGACGAACTCAAGAGACTGGACTACCGAATGAAGTGGGAAGACGACTTCCGGAGATACCTCTGTGCTCTGGAGCAACGAGAATTCACAGACACCGAAGGTACCGTAAAAAAGAAAGGGGTGATTGTCTGCGGGGACCTAAATGTGGCTCATCAGGAGATCGATATCAAGAACCCTGCAGGCAACAGGAGGAATGCTGGCTTCACGGACGAGGAACGTGGCAAGTTCACCGAACTTCTCGACGCAGGCTTCACCGACACCTTCCGACATTTCCACCCTGATGCCAAGGATGAGTATTCATGGTGGTCATACAGATTCCAGGCCCGACAGAGGAATGCGGGATGGCGCATAGACTATTTCGTGGTCAGCAATAATCTTATAGACAGGCTTGAGGGAGCATCAATCCATCAGGAAATCTTCGGCTCAGACCATTGTCCGGTAGAACTGACTCTGAAATAAACCGGATCAATCCAGACGTTCGATCTTCAACTGCTGGATGCGGTATTCCATATCAGCAAAATTCACGAAAATCGTGACGGTGAACATTTCGCCGCCGGCATTCAGAGTGCCAAGAGCATATTTCATGTTCGGACGCCCAGCCTTATGATTGATTACAAATGAGCGCGGGGTATAGGACTTGAAAAACGATTTCAATATCTGACGGGCCTGATTGCGGCTGGAATCATTGGAGGTGGCAAATATCGTCACCTCCAGATTATCCGAGAACCATGCGGAAAGCCGCTCGGCATCTCCTTTCGCCAGATATTTCGATATCGGATTGAACACATCGTAGCCGCTTTCCTGGGCCGAAACCGAGGAGGCAGAAGCAAAGACTGCTGAAAAAGCAATCACTATGGAAAGTATTCTGTTCATCAATTTATCAGGAAAACCGGGACAAATATACTGCAAAATCCGCACCACGCAAAAACAACACATAAAGGTCGCAGAAGATTGCCAGCACGTCAAGTGAATACAAGGCAGACTTTTTGCAGATAAATGCTTATATTTGTGGGTTACATGACATTGACCCGATGAAGATAACATTGCTCACAGTTGGAAAGACAGATAGGGACTGGGTAAAGCAGGGCCTGGATATATATGTATCCAGACTTAAGCATTATATACCGTTCTCGATTGTGGAAATCCCTGAATTAAAGGGAGTTTCAGCTCTAACAAAGGAACAGATAAAGACCCGGGAAGGAGAACTGATTCTCAAGAATGTACGACCTTTAGACGACTTGATACTTCTTGACGAACATGGAAAGGAATTCACTTCCGTTGAATGGGCAAGGAATCTTCAGGATAAAATTTCATATACAGGAAAGGATATGGTGTTCGTTATCGGTGGTGCTTACGGATTTTCCGAGCCCGTATATAAAAGAGCAAACTCCAAGATATCACTTTCCAAGATGACATTCTCCCACCAGATGGTAAGAGCCATATTCGCAGAACAGCTGTACCGTGCCTTCACCATCATGAAAGGAGAACCTTATCACCATGAGTAAAGATGAGAAAAAGGCTTTTAAATAAGAAGCTCCCGCTGGCTATCTTCCTATTCGCACTTGTTCTATTCATGCTTTCAATGGCCGGGAACGGCACGGAAGGCAATACGGAAAGAGCAGCAAAACGTATGGAATATAAAATCCAGCAGCGTCTGGACATTCTTGACCGTCATATCAGCCAGACCCTCGTCTCACCTGTAGAGGCCAAAGCACATATTGCCCCCCTTCCGGAAGATATGGTCATCTACCGATATGTGAATGATTCGCTTCAGGCGTGGTCAAACCAGTTCTCGGTGCTGAATGACGACATCAGCAACCGCATGGTCTTTCAAAGGCTCACCAACCTCAAGAGCAGGATAATTTCACCTCTGGCAGAAGTTTCCGAAGACCTTACTTTCATGAGCCTGGGTCCTAAATGGTATCTTGTAAAGTCTGTTAATGGGCAATATAACGATAAGATAATCGCCGGAATAGAAATCCAGAACACCCTCATTGATGATGTCAGAAGAAACGACAACGGAGTCAATCCGATGCTGAAGCTATCCGCAAGATATACAGTTCTCCCTCTTAACCACAGCGGCGGATCGGCCGTAACGATTGAAGGACGTCCTCTCTTCAAGATTCTTCGTGACACCGGTTCATCAGCACCATTCTTTGACAACTCATTCCTCCGATGGCTTAGTCTGCTGCTGTTTGCTGCAGCAACAGTTCTTTTTTTGGCCGGGCACCGAACCAGAAAGGTCTATCTCATGGTAATCTGCACCTTGAGCATATTATTCCTGATGGCATACATCTGGGGAGTTCAGATGAACGGAAGTGCAGATATATTTTCCCCTAATCTCTATGCCGACGGGACATTCTTCTTTTCCCTCGGTGCACTTCTGCTGACGAATACATACATCACAGTAATCTTCATATGCTCCTACCTTGTCCGTGAAGATATCCTTCATGCCATACAAAAGGACAGGCGGAAACGTAGAAGATACTTGCGGATATATATAGCAACCGCTGTCATATCCGCAACAGGCATTCTTGCATATACACATCTGACTCTCCGTAGCCTGATATTCAACTCCAACATATCAATGGAGCTGTATCTATGGAATGAAAGGACCGCATACACCCTAATAGTATATCTGTCCTATATGGCTCTGCTTTTCTGTATCGTGCTGCTCATACAGATGGGTGCTCCGGCAATCAGGGAGCTTACAGGCAGACGTATAGACATCTTCTCGCTTAAATGGCTTGCGGTATTCGCATTCGTCAGCGCGATGTATTTATCGGTGACATCAAGCAAGTTAGGATTCCAGAAAGAGCAGGATAGAGTCATGGTCTGGGCAAACAGGTTAGCTGTAGATAGGGACCTCGGGCTGGAAATCAGACTCCGGGCGGTAGAGGACGCCATAGCATCAGACCAGCTTATATCCACATTGTGCGCATTGGATAAAACCAGCGGGATGATTCTGAACAGAATTACGGAGAATTACCTCTCACGTATCAGGCAAAGCCACGGCATCAGCATCATGACAGTCCGCGACCAGGACAAGGACGCCATGAACTATTTCACCGGCATAGTAAGAAATGGCACGCCAATAGCAGAGAATTCCAGGTTCATGTTCGTAACAGACAATAACGGCAACTTCAGATATGCCGGAGTCTTCCTTTTCTATTCCAAGGAGCACGGCATCACCAGAATGCTGCTGGAAATCGAGCCTAACTCCAACAGGGATGACCTTGGATACAAGAACCTGCTCGGAAAATTCTCCACACCGGGAGAAATCAACATTCCGGCAATCTACTCATATGCAAAATATTCGGAAGGCCGTCTGATGTCCTACAAAGGAAACTTTCCTTATCCTACCATCTTCGACAAATCTCAGTTAATATCGCAGACAGACAAGGACTCCAAAATCACTCATTCCAAGGACTTTACTCATTTCAACCATAAGGTCAGCGATAACGAAGTGATCATCATATCACGTCCGCAGCGTCATTTCCTTATATTCTTCACTTCGTTTTCATACATATTCCTGCTCATGCTTGGAATCACATACATATTCGTGAGCATCCGTAAGAACAGGAACTCAAAACATGGAAGCAACTACTTCAAAACCAGAATCAATACCATACTGCTTACATCCTCATCCTTGATTCTCGCCACGCTGACAGTGGTAAGCGTATTCTTTGTATATAAAAGGAACGAGGAAAACATGCATAACCTGATGTCATCCAGAATCACCACCATCCAGGCCCTGCTGGATGCTCAGGCTAAATACGCCAAGAATATACAGGACCTCACATCTCCTGCCTTTAAGGCGGCCGTGGAAAATGTCAGCGGCACCACAAAGTCCGACATCACCCTGTACACCCCCGCAGGTGAAGTGTTCCACTCCACAAGCCCGGACGTTTTCGAAAAGATGATAATCGGCAACAGAATCGACCAGGAGGCTTTCTATAACATACGTCATTTGAACCAGAGGTTCTTCATAAGCAAAGCCCGTATAGCTGACTTCAGTTACTGGGCCCTCTATGCTCCTCTATTCAATGACAACAAGGAGATGATGGCTATCATAAGCGTGCCTTACACCGATAGCGGGTATGATTTCCAGAGAGAAGCATTCTTCCATGCAGCCCTTCTGATCAACCTCTTCATTCTGCTGCTGATAATGGCCCTTCTCTTCAGTACAAGAGAAGTGAACGCACTCTTCTCTCCTCTCTCCGAGATGGGTAAGAAGATGAATGCAGCGGACATCAATAATCTCGAATACATCATATATAAAAGAGATGACGAAATTTCATCCCTTGTAGATGCCTATAACAGGATGGTGAAGGAGCTGTCTGACTCCAGCATGCAGCTGGCCCAGGCTGAGCGAGACAAGGCATGGAGCCAGATGGCCCGTCAGGTGGCACATGAAATCAAGAACCCTCTGACTCCTATAAAACTGGAGATACAGAGACTTATCAGACTCAAGCAGAAAGGTAACCCGAAATGGGAAGAGAAGTTCGACCAGGTATCTTCCGTGGTTCTGGAACACATTGACATTCTTACTGACACAGCGAACGAATTCTCCACCTTCGCAAAGCTTTATAGCGAAGACCCTGTAGTAATGGACCTCGACAAGACCCTCAAGGACCAGCTGCTGATATTCGACAACAGGGAAGGCGTCCGTATAAGATATATAGGGATGGAAGATTCATTGGTCAAGGCTCCGAAACCTCAGCTTATCCGAGTATTCGTAAACCTCATAACAAATGCAGTACAGGCAGTGGAGATCATGCGTAAGGAAGCACAGGAAAACGGCGAGGAAGTTCCTCTGGGACGGGTCCTGATATGCCTGCGCAACAGTACGCGTGACGGGTATTATGATGTGGTGTTCGACGACAACGGCCCTGGAGTCAAGGACGAAAATCTCAGCAGACTCTTCACGCCTAACTTCACTACAAAAAGCGGCGGCACAGGCCTCGGACTGGCCATATGCCGCAACATTGTAGAAAAGTGTGACGGGGAGATTTCCTACCAGAGATCCTTCAGTCTTGGTGGCGCCTCATTCACGGTCACTCTCCCTAAACACATTGAATAATTAAAGAGCGTATGCCCTGACATCGGATGCAGTGATGCGGTCGCCTGAGAGAATCAGAAGGCGTTCCACTACATTTCGCAGTTCTCGGATATTTCCTGTCCAGTTCTTGTTTACAAGAAGCTGGAGTGCATCAGGGTCAATATCACGTGGCTGCATGCCGGTCTCCGCACAAATCTGATCTATGAAATGCTCGACAAGCATCGGAATATCATCTTTCCTGTCGTCAAGAGTCGGAACATTGATGACGATTACGCTAAGACGATGATAGAGATCCTCGCGGAATGTTCCCTTGGCTATTTCCTCCTTCAGATTCTTGTTGGTAGCAGCCACTACGCGTACGTCAACAATGATATCCTTATCGCTTCCTACCCTTGATAGTTTCCTCTCCTGCAGCACCCTTAGCACTTTTGCCTGTGCGGCCAGCGACATATCACCGATTTCATCAAGGAAGAGCGTGCCTCCATCCGCCTGTTCGAACTTACCTTTATGCTGGCGGATGGCAGATGTGAATGAACCTTTCTCATGACCGAAAAGTTCACTCTCAATAAGTTCAGAAGGAATGGCAGCGCAGTTTACCTCCACATATGGCATAGCCGAACGACGGCTCTTCTGATGAAGATTACGGGCAACAAGTTCCTTTCCAGTTCCGTTGGCACCGATAATAAGGACCCTGGCATCTGTAGGAGCCACCTTCTCTATCATGTCCTTTATATGAAGCATCGGCTCTGACTCGCCTATCATCGGCTGGCCATATACCTTTTTCTTCAGGATTCTGGTTTCCTTAACAAGAGACACCTTTTCTGTTGCGTTCTTGATGGTGATAAGGATTCTATTTAGATCCAACGGCTTCTGGATGTAGTCGAATGCACCTTTCTTTATGCAATCGACAGCAGTATCGATGTCGCCATGTCCCGAGATCATCACCACTGCGGAATCAACTCCCATCGCCACCAGCTTATCCAGTACCTCGAGTCCGTCCATTCCCGGCATCTTTATATCGCAGAAAATCACACTATACTTTTCCTTGTCAACCATCGCACAACCCTGTACGCCGTCTTCAGCCACATCCACATCATAGCCTTCATCGGAAAGTATCTCCTTCAGCGAGTTTCTGATGGAGCGTTCGTCGTCAATAATTAAGATTTTCATATTATAACCTTTATAACTTTATTCAACGTATGGAATTAATCATTTCTTTTACCTCTCCCCTAAATCCCCTCTCTCGGAGAGGATACTTACCCTCACTTCGTTCAAATTTTAACATGTCCAGTAAAGGTATAATTTGCATTACAAATATCGACATTTTTGGGAGTTTGAGCAATATTTTATAATTTTGTCTGTTTTTAAGTAAGCACGTGTACTGATGCACCTACCTGATATCATCATAGCCATCGACGGCTACTCTTCTACAGGCAAAAGCTCCTTTGCAAAAATCATAGCAAAAGAGTTTTCTTTCCTATACCTTGACTCCGGGGCCCTATACCGCGGTGTCACACTTTTCGCCATTGAAAACGGTCTGATCGCGGACGACGATACAATCAACGTGCCAGAACTGGAAAAAGGTCTTGAAAATCTTGATCTCCGTTTCAGCGCCGAAGGCACATGTATCGGTGAGCGATGCATCGAAAGCGAGATTCGTTCTCTTGCAGTGGCTGGAAAGGTCAGTCCAATAGCTACAGTTCCCCAAGTACGTAACTACGTTGATAAGAAGCTGCGTGAATTCGGCCAGAAGAAGAGGATTGTGATGGATGGTCGCGACATAGGAACGACCGTATTCCCAGATGCCGAGCTTAAGATATTTATGACTGCAGACCCTCTTATCAGAGCACAGAGACGCGCGGATGAAATGAAGACTAAAGGTATGGAAGCCGACCTTCAAGATGTGCTTAAAAACCTTCAGGAACGTGACTACATCGATTCTCATCGCGAAACATCTCCACTGACCCAGGCTCCGGATGCCGTCGTGCTTGACAACTCCCATATGAGCATGAATGAGCAGCTGGAGTGGATAAAAGGTATAATCTCCGAACGTTTCGGATGCTAAAGATATTCCTATGCTTAAAGTAGATATAGACAGCAATTCAGGATTCTGCGCAGGAGTCATCAGGGCCATAGGCAAAGCGGAAGAATTCCTTGGCAACCGAAAGAACGAGGAAGAAAGAAGACTTTACTCTCTCGGAGCCATCGTTCACAATGATGCGGAACTCACAAGACTTGTGGATAAAGGACTTGTAACTATAGACAAGGAAGACCTCGACGAAATGGTAGATGCTCATGGTGAGGCGCTGCTGATACGCGCCCATGGCGAGCCACCCGTAACCTATACCACCGCGGAAAACCTTGGATTCACAGTGATAGACTGCACATGTCCGGTAGTGCTCCAGCTTCAGAAAAGCATCCGCAAGGCATATGAAAAGCATCATGCCAGCGGCTGCGGACAGATCATAATCTTCGGTAAGATCGGACATGCGGAAGTTCTCGGACTCATAGGGCAGACAGATGGAACAGCCATTGTTGTAGAAAACGTCATCATGATGGAAGAATTCATCGAAGACGGTACCATCAGGCTGGACGTTCCTACCGAGGTCTTCAGCCAGACCACCAAGAGCCCTGCAGAATATACCATGCTTTGCAGCAGACTGGAGGAAGATATGGCAAAAGCCAACGAGCTTTCAGTTGAGAGATTCAAAGGTAGAGGCATGCTCACAGTGCACAATACTATATGTTCACAGGTGGCCACACGTCACGAAAAACTCTCGAAGTTCGCACTTGAGCACGATATTATAATCTTCGTTTCAGGAAAGGCCAGTTCAAACGGAAAAGTTCTTTGCGACCTTTGCAAATCCCTGAACATCAGAACATACCATATCGACTCAGCATCAGAAATAAAGCGAGAATGGTTCAGAGCTGACGACAAGGTGGGCATTTGTGGAGCCACCTCTACCCCAAAGTGGCTGCTGGACGAAGTAGCCAAGCGTGTGCTTGAACTCAACAAATACGTTCCGGCATGGGAGGAAAAATTCGCAACTGAAGACAATAACGACAATCAGTAAGAGGCTGTTTATCAAACAGCTTCTAAAATTTGGCAGTAAGGATACATTTTTATAATTTTGCAGCCGATTTTCCGGAGGAGCAACCACAATGCAGGCGGAACATCAGATGAATTTATTATTAAACATTTATATTTATGGCAACAACAGCTGATTTCAAGAACGGCCTTTACCTCAACTTCAACGGCAAGCCATGCCAGATCGTATGGTTCCAGCACGTGAAGCCAGGAAAGGGTCCGGCTTTCGTAAAGAGCAAACTCAGAAACCTCGAGAACGGACGTATCCTCGAGAACACTTTTACAGCAGGTGCAAAGATCGAGACAATCAACGTTGAGAGAAGACCTTACCAGTTCCTTTACAAGGATGAGGACGGATTCAATTTCATGCACGAGGAGACATACGAGCAGATTCACCTCGACACTGCTCTCGTTGACAATGCAGACCTCATGAAGGAGGGCCAGCACGTAGAGATGATGTTCCTTGCAGACGAGGAGCGCTGCCTCACTTGCGAACTTCCTACATATGTAGAGCTTGAAGTTACCTACACAGAGCCAGCAGTCAAGGGCGACACAGCTTCAACCAATGCTCAGAAGGAGATCACTCTTGAGACTGGAGCAATCATCATGGCTCCGCTCTTCATCAACATCGGAGAGAAGATCCGCGTGAACACAACAGACCGTTCATACGGAGAGAGGGTGAAGTAATCCGATACGCATAATAAAAAACAATCAGAAGCCGATCCTTTGGGTCGGCTTCGTTGCGTTTATTGGGACCCGGCAGTGAAAGCTGAAACGAACGACGTCAATGAAACGGCCATTTCCTTGACGAGAAGCGCTGATTAGGGGTCGTAAATAGTATTTTCGCCTCACAACGTCAACAAGGTCGACATTTCATTGACGTCATTTGGACGAAGAGAATATCCAGAAGTCATTCATCATGCAGGGCCAGGCACCGACGCACCTGAACTGCCGGCACGTGGTATTTCCTCATCAGGAAGATGGCGATCTGCTTCTTTTCCTGCTGCGTAAGTTCATATACAGATCTCTTACCCAACCTCGGCACAATGTCGGTATCAATTTCTTCGCAGAGCTGGATATCTGTCACTGCGTTATAGTTGGAACGGCCATGTTCATTGACAAGTAACGTCCTGATGTCTTGGCAGGTATTTTCGTTTTCTATGTCAGACAAGGTTATAGGCTTTTGTCCGTTGCTGTCATGCGACTGCTCTTTTTCCCATTTTTCTCCAGAAAGCCTATTCATATAATACAGAAATGAACGTGCTGTGGAAAACTGATGTTCCACATCGGCAACATCTATGGCGCACTTAGGCAGTATCATGCCTGATTTGTCCATCTTGAAGTGTTTGGGCAAGGACTGATGTCTTGGCAAATAACGATATTCCAATTTCTCCGGAAGGCATTCAGAACTGTCCTCCCAACCAAAATCCTTACGAAACAAGGCTCTAATGGAAGAATATGGATACCCGAACGGTGTTCCGGTAACACCATGGTGCATAGGATTCCTCAAGATGTATGCAATTACAGTCAGCAGATGATAAAGCCCCTCGATTTCGAGTTTGAAGAAATCCGGTTCACCTAGATGTCCCCGTCTGCCGTATTTTGAATTGAAGTAACGAGTATACGTATACCAGAACGCCCTGATCACTTTTTCAGGATCCTCAACCCTGATACATATGTGTACGTGATTTGACATAAACACATATGCCAACAGGCGTGCCCCTAACCCGTGAGCTGTAAGACAAAGACAGTTGATTCCTCTGACAAAATCCTCCCCGCATCTGAACAAAATTTCATTCTTGGATGACAAGCACAAATGGTAAGTTTTCTTCATGATTTTTTGCCATAAAATTACAATCTACCACTGTCAACCTGATTAAGAAAAAGAAAAAAATGCTTTAAAAAAGAGAAAAAATTTAAAGAAAAAGAAAAATGTGGCAAGGAAGGGTTATGATAGGTGAAATTTACTAACTTTGGAGTACTTGGTGGCACCTTATGGGGGTGCTGCTGGCAATATATAAAGACGTTACTTGACGTTTATCTGCTACGTTCAAACTTCGCAACTTTGTACCAACAAGCAGGAACGGCAACGAGAGCGTCCACTTCCGGTGCATATTCTTGCACCATGCTTTGTCGCATGGAGTATCGTGTATTCATCTGGCGTGGGCTGTCTGCGTTGCTTATCCTTGTTGGTGGGCAATGCGAAGGCCCGAACGTGGGATAAGCACAGTAAGACTCCCACGTCTTTTTTATTCACAGCCGAATCCGATAGTCTGGCGGTACAACTTAATCTCTTTATGCTAAAAAGTTATTGCTGGTCATTGCAATCGCAATCGGTTCAGTGATTATTGCCTCTGCTCAAAAGGTTGACAGAATTGAAACAACTGTCGACTACATGGAATCATCTGCTCGCTACATGGAGCCGTCTCAGAGTATAATGACCTCCCCTATGATCGCTGATCTTGAGGTTATCGGTGGATCGCTATCATACACAGAAACCGAGGCTTTCAAGAACTATGAAGTCACAGAAGAGTTGACCCAGCTCGTTCCCGGCTTTAAGAGAATAGCCCTCTCACGTGCTGCGAGGGCTTATAAGGCAGACGTGATTATCGGCGCTATGGTTGAGGTCATCACAAATGAGAATGGCAGGCTCGAAATAACCATTACCGGCTACCCTGCAAGATATACCAACTTCAGGAATGCCACAAGTGAAGATATGGATTTGGTTAAGAAGGGACAGACTGTCGTCCTTGACAACAGCAGCGATGTGCTCGATACGCCAGAGCAACAGATTAAAGTCGAAGAGAAAAAGCACAAGAAATGAAACGACTGATTTTTATAACCGCATTGCTTGTTGTGTCTTTTACTTCTGATGCACAAGTAGTTATCCGTACCAACAAAGATAAAAATGTAAAGACCGTATCTTCCACAGTTATCAAAAAAGAAGTAATCTACAAGGAACGAAAAACTTTATGATGCCAAGGTCGGCTTCCAGCAGTTTATTGAGTTGTCGCCGAAATTTGGTGACTATTATGCTCATTATCATACCACGTTCTATAACATTTTCAGTAACAAAGAAGGTAGCGGCGGTCTATCATTCCGCATAGGTGTTTCGTTCTAAGTGGTACTTACCTGTCGTCAAAGAAAAGCCCGATTCATTGACGACAGGTATTGTTTAGGGCAAAAAATCCGGATTTAGGCCCTGCGTCGTCAATAATAGGCTCATTTTATTGACGACGAGTGCATAACTAATTGGCAGAAAGTAACGTCATAAAATAAAGCCCCGAAAGTTAGAAAAACCTTCGGGGCTAATGTCAAAACTTTCAGGGCTTTAGACTTTACTACATATCGTCATCGGTGCTGTTCTCCTCAACAGGTATCTGTTCTGTTGCATTGGCTGCTGCAGCATCGTGCTCTGCCTGGGTGTTGATGCGCTGAGGACCTCCTTTCTCTGCACGGAGGAATGCTGCGGAACGCTTGAGCACGAAGGTCGAACCGAGATACTTGGTGCGGACCTCATCATCTGCCGCAAGGGCCTCAGGAGTGCCGCTCTGAAGGATGGAACCCTCGTAAAGCAGGTAAGCACGGTCGATGATGGCGAGGGTCTCACCCACGTTATGATCGGTGATAATTACACCGATATTCTTATACTTGAGTTTTGCAATGATGTACTGGATATCCTCCACCGCGATAGGATCGACTCCGGCAAACGGTTCGTCCAGAAGGATGAACTTCGGGTCGATGGCCAGCGCGCGTGCAATCTCACAACGACGGCGCTCACCTCCAGAGAGCTGAATACCCTTGCTCTTGCGCACCTTATGGAGATTGAACTCGTCAAGAAGGTCCTCCAGTCGCTGCTTCCTTTCTTCCTTGGTGAACTGCTTGGACATCTCCATCACCGACATGATATTATCCTCAACAGTCATGTGACGGAACACTGAAGCCTCCTGAGCAAGATAACCGACGCCTTTCTGCGCCCTCTTGAACATCGGAAGACCGGTAATTTCCTCGTCATCAAGAAAAATCTTACCGTCGTTAGGAACAATGAGGCCTGTGATCATGTAGAAGCTGGTGGTCTTTCCTGCTCCGTTCGGGCCGAGAAATCCGACAATCTCTCCCTGGTTAACTTCCATGGACACACCCTTCACAACCGTTCTAGGGCCATATTTCTTAACAAGGTTTTCGCAACGAAGTTTCATATATTTCCTTACTTAATATCTAATCCTAAATCTTTTACAAGTCCCTTTACCTCAGGATTTTCAGCCATAAGTTCCTTTGCTTGGTCGCTCGGCATGTAAACGACCTTATGCTGCGGAGCGTCATCGGGAATTACCTCCACACGGAGATATACCTTCATAGATCCCACGAGCACTCTGAAACGTCCTTCAAGCTCGTACAGAAGCTTCGATTCAACCCATTCTTTCTGAGCCTCATTCACGACACGGAACACTACAGTTCTGAATTCGTCATCACCGGTAATCTTGAGTGTAGAACTCGAAAGCATGCTGGCCAGACGAGGCTTGTCCGCAAACTGCTTTGAGAGTTCAGGCCACTTGTCCTGCAGGAATTTCTCCGAAGGAGCCGGAGCCTCCTTTACAGCCATTGTCGTCTCCTGTGGCTTTTCTTCCATCATGGACTTCATCGAAAGTGTTGCCGAAGCACGTGATGCTCGGGTACGACGTTCGCGAGGCTGAGCATCGGCTGCGGGTGCTTCCTCTGCAGACTGCACCGCAGCTGGCTGAGGAGTCGGAGCTGCAGACTGAACCGCTGCTGGCTGAGGTACAGGCTGTTGTGCCGAAGGTATCGTTTGAGCGGCTGCTGTCGGTTGAGAAGCAGGGACAGGTTGGGCAGGGGCGACAGATACAGAGTCTGACGGTTTGCCGCACAGGAAACTCAGACGCATAAGAGCAAACTCTATATGCAGACGTGGATTCACGCTGGCCCTGTAGCCAGACTCACATTGGGTGGTCACTGCAAGGGCGTCATATAGGAAGTGCAGCGGACAGCGTGCCGCCTGTTCCTTATATCTTGCCTTAAGTGAATCAGGAAGTTCAAGAAGAGCTTCGAGTCCGCCGCTCTTGCTTACAATCAGATCCCTGAGATGGGACGAAAGGGCTGCTACAAAATGAAGGGCATTGAACCCCTTGACCAGCACCTCGTCAAAGACAAGCAGAGTGGATGCATAGTCCCCTTTCAGGAACGAATCCACCAACGAGAAGCTATACTCATAGTCCAGAACATTAAGATTGCGAAGCACATCCTGATATTTAACATCCGTGCCGCAGAATGCCACCGTCTGGTCAAATATGGTCAGAGCATCACGCATCGCTCCGTCAGCCTTGTGGGCTATAACATGGAGCGACTCGTCGTCTATTGTCACACCTTCACTGGACGCCACCATACGAAGGTTCCGTACGATATTATCAACCGTGATCCTGTTAAAGTCATATGTCTGACAACGCGACAGAATCGTAGGCAGAATCTTATGCTTCTCAGTGGTCGCAAGGATAAAGATAGCATGTGCAGGCGGTTCCTCGAGGGTCTTGAGGAAGGCGTTGAACGCTGCCTGCGACAACATATGCACCTCATCGATGATATATACACTGTATTTTCCCACCTGCGGAGGTATACGGACCTGGTCCATCAACGCCTTGATGTCATCCACTCCGTTGTTGGATGCAGCATCGAGCTCATGAATACAGTAGGAACGTCCTTCCGCAAAAGAAAGGCAGGACTCGCACTGTCCGCATGGTTCCATATCCTCCGAAGGATTGGAGCAGTTTATCATCTTTGCGAAGATACGGGCAGTGGTGGTCTTACCCACCCCTCGCGGTCCACAGAACAGGTATGCATGCGCAAGCTGACCTCTGAGAATGGAATTCTTGAGTGTCTGTGCTATATTATCCTGACCGATGAGAGTCCCGAAGGAGTCCGGTCTGTATTTTCTTGCTGATACTATATAATGAGCCATAAGATGCTTCTTTAGTTCTTGCGTCAATCTACAAAGATACAATTTATTTTGTAACTTTGCGTCAAATAAAGTATCCGACTATGAAGAGATTAATCATATCCATTCTTGCAGCCTGTATGTGCTTCATAACATGGGGACAGGCTCAGATCAACACCAAAAGTGTGAAGATTAGTGACTTCACACAAAAGACAACAAAAATCGTCCTCACCGGAAACGACTTTTTCGACTCGTTCCTTAAGGATGAAATCACTGCCATATGGAATATTTCCCCATATGAATTCTGCACACTCGAAGAGTTCGGAGCCCTTAAGACAGATGACAGATATTATTTTCTTCTGACCACCAAAGGAAAATTCAAGAATGAGAAAGAGGCCGGCCTTCAGTTCTTCACCCTCGTAAAAGGAGGCCCTGCTGCAGAAAAAGGTATCAACAAGATGCTTGAGATTGTTTCACTGCCATTTGCAGCGGCAGAGGAGCCAAGCGGAAGAGAGCATGTATTCTTCCGTGCATTCCTTAACATCATCCAGAACTTCACACTTGATGCCATGGAAAAGGACACCAACGCATACGGAGGACTTGGATTATATAACATCGATATCTTCAAGACAAAGAATATGGGCATCGTCTTCTCAAAGGGCGATCTCAGCGACGAAATCACACAGGAGATCAAGGACAAGCACTTCGATAAGGACATCCTCGTGATTGATGAGAATTATGCCGACTCGTTCATGACGGACGGACAGGAGGGAATCCTTGTAAGTTATGTGATCGCACCGACAAATCCAGGATCAGGAGCATTCTGCTACAAAATGCTCATCGACTCTGGATCGCACCGCCTGTATTACTTCAAGAAACACCGCCTGACCAAGAGTCAGGGACCGGGATTCCTTCCGGAGGATATCAAAATGATTACATTACAGCGCAAGAACACCGGCGAATGATAAGCGGGAAAGCACAGTGCGGCATGCAATACGCCGTAAAGCGCAGCGGGTCATCAGTAGCCTATTGCGCATTGAGCATCAAATGCGGCACAAGAGACGAAGAAGGCTATAACAGCGGCATAGCACACTTCGTCGAGCATACCATATTCAAGGGAACATCTCGAAGAAGCGCGACAGTCATCAACAACTACCTTGACAGGCTTGGAGGAGAGCTCAACGCATTCACCACCAAGGAAGAGATCGTTTTTCATGCTACCGTATTGAAGGAAGACCTGAAGAAAGCCACAGACCTGCTTTTCGAACTTGTGACCTGCCCGACATTCCCGGAAAACGAGGTCAATACGGAGAAAGGAGTGGTTATTGACGAAATCCGCTCATATAAGGACACCCCATCTGAGGATATCTACGACAAGTTCGAGGAACTCTTATTTAAAGGGCATCCTCTCAGCGGCAATATACTCGGTACCAGAGCCTCTGTCAGGAAAATTTCTCATAAAGAGCTGACAAAGTTCGTCAAAGAGAAGTTCGTGCCGTCCAAAATGGCATTCAGCATAGTAGCGGACATCGAAGAAAAGGCTATGGAGAAGCACCTGCTGGGTCTATCCGGAAAATATTTCAAAGAAGAATATCCCCGCTGCGAGATTGAAGGTCACGAATTGCCGGCACATATCCATGAAGCCGAACCATTCGACCTGACGCTCAATAAAAGGAACCATCAGGCCAACTGCATCATAGGCGGTCCGGCTCCTTCTCTCTATCAGGAACGCGAAAGACTCGCTACTGTATTACTCTGCAACATACTCGGAGGTCCGTCCAACAACTCCATCCTCAACGCTGTCCTGAGAGAGAAGAACGGATGGGTATATGGAGTCGAGTGCAGCTACACCCAGTATTCGGACACTGGAATAGTTGCTCTAAGCCTCGGTTGCGACAAGAACAATCTTGACAAGTGCATCAAAGCGATATATAAGGAAATAGCCAGACTGCAGGAGGAAGTGCTTTCCGAACGCAAGCTCAAGGCAGCGAAAAAACAGCTACTGGGCCAGATGGCAATCAGCGGGGACAACGGCGAGACGCAGTGCCTGTCCATGGGCAAGGGTCTGCTTGCTTACGGAAAGTTGAACACCAGCAAGGAGACACGCCAGTTGGTCGAAGGCATCACAGCCGAAGACATCCGCGAAATGGCATGTACGATATTCGATCCGACCCGACTGTCGAAATTGATTTACATATAATGGTCATTATGTCCATTAAAGGACAAGTCATTTTTATTTGAGATCCAGAGCATTGAAATTATAACTATGGAAGAAATCTACAAATACATCGAGGACCATGCTTCGGTGCCGAGCGAAGCACTGGAGTGGGTCGTGAAGCAGACACATATAAGGACGAACCACGCAAGGATGCTCTCGGGGCTGACTCAGGGTCAGCTTATGAGGATGATCGTACAGATGACAGGGGCCAGAAGAGTG
>JAEIGA010003825.1_pt1 | contig 23420 bp, 23 predicted proteins | sample 9270691 | NCBI WGS metagenome assembly JAEIGA01 (sample SAMN17057246, study PRJNA624740) | gut metagenome | biome: biome; isolation source: fecal sample | host: Bos grunniens | place: China: Xizang | collected 2019 | reverse complement strand
TTTTTCAAACAAATAAGAGCAATGATTATTTGTGGTACAAAAAGCCACTTATAAATTTGATAAAAAGGAAACAATACAATGCCTATCCCCCCAACAAGTAGGAGGAAGGCATAAGTATTTAAATACAAAAATCGCGGAAAAGTTACGATTGTTTGTCTATTCATTTTATTTATTGAGCATTAGAAATAGCTTGATAGAATGAATCTACAACTTTTTGTGCTTCAGCTTCGTTGTCGCTTGGCAATAAGATAGATGTACGTTGTGTAAATGCATCGTAGTATAATGTGTACGATTGGCAGAAGCAACCAAGACAAGTACCTTCTTTTACATAACCAACTTCTTTAACACTGCTAGGCAATAAATATTTTACATTTTTACCAGCATTTAAAACCCACAATGCTTTGAATTGAATTACTTCAACAACACGTTTGTTTGTGATAACCACAAAACCTTGACGCTTATTACCTAGCAAAAGATTTAAAAATTTGATAATTGATCCATAAAGTTTTGCAAAAGGATTTGCACTAGTTGCCCAAAGTTCAGCTTCAAGTTCCATTACTAAGTTTTCGCCTTCTCTTAAAATAAGGCCTGATTTTAATTTTGTCATAATAAATTCAGTTTAAAAAAGTTAAAAAATTTCTTTTGTTTCTGTCGCAGGAGAAGGGTTAGAAATGCACACAAAAAAGCGTGGACAGAAATTTATCCACGCCCCAAGGTCCTGAGAAATACCTACACACGAACAGAAAAACTTTGTCCACGTTCAAATCGCAAACAGTTCGTGTGTTTGATTTCTTTTTATGCAGGGAAATTTCTCAGGTTTCGGGGCATTAAAATAAAGCAAACGCTTTTTCAATATTTCAAGGTGTGCAAATCACACACAAAAAATTTTATTTCATAGGCAAAAAAATTTTTAAATTTTGTATATCCAAAAATACAAAAAAAAGAGTTATTAGCTTTTAAAAATCAATGAAAGTATCAAGGTTTTGTTTTTTATTTAAATCTCATGGCGTCAAATTTTGGTTAAAATAATCGTAAATGATTGATGCTCTTGATGTTCCAACTATTTTTTTTAAATCGTTTTTTGATGCATTTTTTATCTGTTTTAGACTTTTAAAATGTTTTAAAAGCTCGAATTTAGTTTTTTCTCCTATTCCTTTAATCAAATCTAGCTCAGATGAAGTTTGAGATTTGCTTCTTTTTTTTCTGTGAAACGAAATAGCAAATCGGTGAACTTCGTCTTGAACAGAAGCCAAAAATTTAAAGGTGAAGTCGGTTGGTTTCAATCCGATTGTTTGTGGAGGGTTTCCAAATAGTATTTCGTTTGTTTTGTGTTGATTGTTTTTTGCCAAACCAATGATTGGTATTTGTAGTTGTAATTCGTCTTCGATTACTTGGCGTACAACTTCCATTTGTCCTTTCCCGCCATCGGTGATAATAAGGTCGGGTAGTGGTTGCTGTTCGTTTTGCAATCGTGTGTAGCGTCTATGAACTACTTCTTTCATCGATGCATAATCGTCAGCACCAACAACCGTTTTTATGTTGTATGTGCGATAATCTTTTTTCGAAGGTTTGCATTTTTTGAATACTACGCAAGCTGCTACTGCGTTTGTTCCGCTGATGTTCGAATTGTCAAAACATTCGATTGTTTCTGGTATTTTTGGTAAATGTAGCGTACTTTGAATTTCTTTCATCAACCGCATTGCTCGTTGGTCGGGGTTTAGCTTTTCGTTTTGTTTGTATTTATCTATCTTGTATTGAGCAACATTTTTATAGGCTAAATCAAGCAATTTCTTTTTATTACCTCGTTGAGGAATAATAAATTCTAAATTTTCGTCTATTTCATCGGGAATAAATGGAACAATAAGTGTTTTGTTTGTACTTTTTAGTCGTTCGCGTAATTCTAAAATGGCTAATGCAAAAATTTCCGTTTTTTCTTCGTCAATTCTTTTTTGATATTCTATTGTAAGTCCTTGAATAATAGAGCCTTTGGCGATTCTAAGAATGTTTATATAAGCATAATTTTCGTCTTCATCGTATGCAAAAACATCTAAATTGTCGTCGCTAGGAGTCGTTATAATCGTTTTTGCTTGATACTTTAGTAAAGCTTCATATTTCAATTTTAATTTTTGAGCTTCTTCAAATTTCTCTTCGTTAGCCAAATGTTGTATTTGCTCGAGCAGATAATTTATTATTAAATGTGAGTTGCCTTGTGCAATTTGTTTGATTTCATCAATGTTTTTCTGATAATCACTTTCTGTATGTAGGCCAACGCAAACACCCAAGCAGTTTTTTATGTGATACTCAAGGCAGACTTTAAATTTATTTGATGAAATATTTTCGTTGTTGAGTTGTAAATTACAGGTACGTATAGGGTAAAGTTCGTGTATTAAATCTAGAAGCAAATCGAGTGTACGAACAGAAGAATAAGGGCCGAAGAAATCAGCGTTTTTTGTTAAAGTTCGGGTTTTAAAAACTCGAGGAAACTTTTCGTGTGTAATGCAAAGCCATGGATACGATTTCCCGTCTTTTAAAAGTATATTGTAGTGAGGTTGATAGCGTTTTATCAGATTGTTTTCGAGTAGAAGTGCTTCGTTTTCCGAATTTACAACGATATATTCTATCTCGGCTATTTGTTGTACAAGTTTTTTAGTTTTTAGCGATTCGTGTGTTTTGTTGAAATACGATGAAACTCTTCGTTTTAAATTTTTAGCCTTTCCAACATAAATAATCACCCCTTTCGAGTTGAAGTATTGATACACGCCTGGCGATTCGGGTAACGTATCGATTTTATTTTTTAGCAATTCATCCATAGCGCGCTTTTTTATTTGCATTTAAATTGCGCATTTAATACCATTGCATTAACAGGACACGGGAATGAGAAAAAATTAATAATGAATCAATGAGTCGATTTGAATATCGCTATCGAACACCTCACGCCCTTTCAAGAAATCGAGTTCTACCAAGAAGTTTACATAGATTTTCTTCACACCAAACTTACGCACAAGTTCGCAAGCGGCTTTCATAGTTCCTCCTGTAGCGAGTAGGTCGTCGTGCAGAAGTACTACGTCGTTTTCGTCAAGAGCATCTTTATGAAGTTCGATAATATCTACACCGTACTCTTTTGCGTAACTTACTTCTATAGTTTCAGCAGGGAGTTTTCCTTTTTTACGGATAGGTACAAAGCCTACACCTAATTTGTTGCCTAATATAGGAGCCATGATAAATCCACGCGATTCTATTCCTACTACTTTGGTAATACCTTTTTCTTTGTAGAGACTATACATTTTGTTTTCGAAAAATTTCATACAATCAGCATTTTTAAAGGCTGTTGTTAGGTCTTTAAAAACAATTCCTTTGATTGGAAAATCAACCACATCTCTAATTTCTTTTTTTACCTCTTCTATTGTCATATTTTGTGATTTTTTTATTGTTCCACGTGGAACAATTTATTTTTTATCTACCTAATAAAACCAATAATACATTTATATCGTTTGGTGAAACACCGGGTATTCTACTTGCTTGTCCTATATTTTTGGGATTTATTTTTGTTAGTTTTTGTCTTGCTTCTGTAGAAAGTGATTGGATGCTCCCGTAGTCGAACTTATTTTCTATAGAGATATTTTCAAGCCTTTGAAGTTTGTCTGCAATAAGTTTTTCACGATCTATATATCCTGAATATTTTATTTTGATTTCGGCAGCTTCTATTATTTCTTCTCTACGATTTTCTTTGATATCGTCAAAAAGTTGTTTTATGCTTGGGATTGTATCGGCTAGTTCGGAAAGTGTAACTTGTGGACGCAAAACTAAATCGTAAAGTTTAACAGATTGTTTTAGAGTTGCAGTGTTTTTGTTTTCTAAAAATGCATTTACTTCTGTTGCTTTTACCGAATATTCTTTGCAGAAGTTGATGATTGTTTCTATTTTGTTTTGTTTGCTTTTTAGTAAATCGAATCTATATTTATCAGCCAAACCAATATTGAACGATTTTTCGGTTAATCGCATATCGGCATCGTCTTGACGAAGAAGAATTCTGTATTCTGCTCTCGATGTAAACATTCTATAAGGTTCGTCAACTCCTTTTGTTACCAAATCGTCGATTAAAACGCCAATATATGCTTCATCGCGTTTTAAAACGAATTCTGTATTACCATGACATCGTAGATGTGCATTTATACCAGCCATTAAACCTTGTCCAGCAGCTTCTTCGTAGCCTGTGGTTCCGTTTATTTGCCCAGCAAAAAAGAGGTTTTTTATAAGTTTTGTTTCTAGTGTATGGTTTAATTGAGTTGGATCAAAAAAGTCGTATTCAATGGCATATCCAGGTCTATATGCTTGTGCATTTTCTAATCCGGGTATGGTTTTTAATGCTGCAAATTGTGTTTCTATTGGTAGGGAAGATGAAAAACCATTCAAATAAAACTCTTGCGTAGAAGCGCCCTCGGGCTCTACAAAAAGTTGGTGTTGTGGTTTGTCTTCGAATGTTACAATTTTTGTTTCGATACTAGGGCAGTAGCGAGGTCCTATGCTTTGAATTTGTCCGTTGTAAAGAGGAGAATCTTTTAGTCCTTTTCGTAATACTTCATGTGTTTGTTCGTTGGTGTATGTTATCCAGCAACTTCGTTGAGGCAGAGGACGTGGTTTATAGTCGAGAAAAGAAAATTTATGAAAATCGTTTTCGCCGATTTGTTCGCTCATTTTAGAAAAGTCAATTGTATTCCCATTTATACGAACTGGTGTCCCTGTTTTCATTCGAGAAGCGACAAATCCCTTCTCTTTTAGTTGTTCGGTAATGCCATACGATGCAGGTTCGGCAATACGTCCTCCTACCATTTGTGTTTTTCCAATGTGCATCAGTCCATTAAGGAAAGTGCCATTTGTAAGCACAATACTTTTTGCATAAAATGTGTTTGTTTGTGTTTTAACACCTTTTACATAATCATTGTCAAACAAAAGTTCGGTTACGGTGTCTTGCCAAATGTGCAGATTTTTTGTGTTATCTAATATTTCTCGCCATTTTATGATGAACTGCATTCTATCACTTTGTGAACGTGGACTCCACATGGCTGGTCCTTTTGATCGGTTAAGCATTCGAAATTGGATAGCAGTAGCGTCTGTAACAATTCCTGTAAATCCCCCAAGAGCATCAATTTCTCTCACAATCTGCCCTTTTGCAATGCCACCAATCGCAGGATTACAACTCATTTGGGCAATTTTGTTCATATCCATTGTGATAAGCAATGTTTTTGAACCCATATTTGCTGCAGCACAAGCTGCTTCGCAACCAGCATGCCCAGCTCCAACTACAATAACATCGTAGGTTTGAATCATTTTTGTAGATTAGTTTTTTATAGTTTTGTATTTAGTTGATTTAATACAAATCGAATTTTTTCAAAGGTGTTAATTGTTGTTGGTACGAGTGGTAAACGCAATTCGTTTTCGATAAATCCCATTACAGAAAGCATGCTTTTTACACCAGCAGGATTTCCGTCAACAAACAATAATTCAATCAATTCTGAAAATCTATAATGAATTTCTCTTGCTCCGTTGTAATCTCCATTGAGTGCTAAACGAACCATTCTTGAAAATTCTTTTGGAAAAGCATTTCCAATCACAGAAATAACACCAACAGCACCTAATGTTATAAGAGGGAATGTGATACCGTCATCACCAGAAATCACCATAAAGTCTTTAGGTTTGTTTTTTATAATTTCATCAATTTGTGAGAAATTACCAGAAGCTTCTTTTATGGCGATAATGTTTTTGAAATCGTTTGCTAGTCGTAAAATAGTTGATGCTGAGATATTTACACCAGTTCTACCTGGTACATTGTAAAGGATAATAGGAACTTTTGATGCTTCTGCAATCTTTTTGTAGTGTTGATAGAGTCCTTCTTGTGAAGGTTTGTTGTAGTATGGAGCAACAGATAAAATGGCATCAACATTACTTAAATCAGTTTCTTTTATTTTTTCTACAACAGCTTGAGTACAATTACCTCCTATGCCTAAGACAATTGGTTTACGTCCGTTTATTTGTGCAAGAATAAAGTCGAAGAGTATTTTCTTTTCGTTTTCTGTTAGAGTAGGAGTTTCTGCCGTAGTCCCAAAAATAACAAAATAGTCAGTTCCGTTTTGAACCTGATATTCAATCAATCTTCTTAAAGCATCGTAATCAACTATTCCATCTTTTTTAAATGGAGTTATTAATGCGACGCCCATTCCTGCTAATTTATTTCTTTGCATAAGAGTTTGTACAAAAGTGTTTTGCAAAAATACTATTTTAATTTTTTACTTGTATAGTGTTTAAGTAAAATAGTATTTGCTCTAATAAAATATCTTTTTCTTTTTCAGAAGTTATGTTTATAATTAAGTCGAAAATGTTGTAATATTTTGATTTACAGCCACATTTAATTTTTGAAGAAGAAGCTGCAGTCAAAATATTTAATACATTAGAAGATGTTAAATCAAGGTTTATAAGAATATCTGAGTTCTGTGAAAAACACCATTCTATATCTTTCTTTTTGGGATTGTTCCAAAAGTTTAAATCTTTTTTTGTGATAAGCTTTTCAAACTGAATAGTATCAAGATTTTCTTTTTTTGATAATTTTTTTATAAATCCTAATATAACTATCTCTTTATCAGTGATTTTTTCTTTTATATTAAACGATGTTTTATTTAATTCTTGCAAACTTTCTCCTTGAATGAATATAAGAATTTTTTTAGCATCAGCAAAGTTTACAAATTGTTTATTACGCAGAAGTTGATACTTTTTTAAAACTCTATGTAGTTTGTATTTAGACATATTTTATTTTAATAGATTCAAAAATTCTTCTTCTGAAATAATTTTTATTGATAAACTTTCTGCTTTTTGTAATTTAGAAGGTCCCATATTTTCACCTGCTAAAATAAAGTCTGTTTTTGCAGAGATAGAACTTGTATTTTTTCCACCATTATTGGCAATTATTTCTTTATATTCTTCTCTTGAATGTCGTGAAAAAGTACCGCTTATAACGATTGTTTTCCCATTTAACTTGTTTGTTTTGTTTTGTATTTTTTCTTCTTCGACAAAGAATCTTAATCCTATTTGTTTTAACTCTTGAATTAGTTGTACATTTTTCTCTTCTATGAAAAAGTTTACCACGCTTTCTGCAATTTTTTCGCCAATTTCATCAATAGCTTTCAGTTGTTCGAAAGAGGCATTTTGAATAGCATCAATATTGTGAAGAGAATATGCTAATTTTTTAGCTACTGTTTCGCCAACATATCTTATTCCAAGAGCAAATAAAACTCGTTCAAATGGAATATTTTTTGATTTTTCGATATTTGTTATGATGTTTTGTGCAGACTTGTTTCCCATACGTTCTAATGGAGTAATGTCTGCTATTGTTAGTTTATATAAATCGGCATAGGTTTTTATCAATCCTTGATTATATAGTAAATTGATGGTTTCTTCGCCTATACCATCTATGGCCATTGCTTTTCGTGATATGAAATGCTCAATTTTACTTTTTATTTGAGGAGCACAATTGTTATCGTTTGGACAATAGTGAGCAGCTTCACCATTTTTTCTAATTAGTAGTGTCCCACATTCGGGGCAATGGTTTATAAATTTTATTTTATCCCCAATAAGAATGCGAGCTTCTTTATTTACTCCAGTTATTTTTGGAATAATTTCTCCTCCTTTTTCTACATAAACCATATCCCCTATATGAAGGTCAAGTTCTTCTATAATATCTGAATTATGTAGCGAGGCTCTTTTAACGATAGTTCCTGATAGTTGTACGGGGGTAAGATTAGCAACTGGCGTAATAGCCCCAGTTCTTCCTACTTGATAGGAAATTGAGTTTAGTCTTGTTTCTGCTTTTTCCGCTTGAAATTTATAAGCTATTGCCCATCGAGGAGATTTTGCTGTTAATCCTAGCAATTGCTGTTGTTTTAGGGAATTTACTTTTAAAACAATACCATCGGTAGCCACAGGAAGAAGTTTTCTTTCTATATCCCATTTGTCTATAAAAGCAAAAACTTCTTCTAAATTTTTACACTTTACAACGTCGTTTGAAACTTTAAATCCCCATTGTTTAATAGTTTGAAGATTTTCGTAGTGATATTTGTGTGGTGTATTTTCTCCTAATAGATAATAAAGATAGGCATCTAAATTTCGTTTTGCAACTTCGGCAGAGTTCTGTAGTTTTATTGTTCCAGAAGTAGCGTTTCGTGGATTTGCAAATAAGGGTTCTTCATCTTTTTCCCGTTCATTATTTAAACGTTCAAAAACATTCCATGGCATTAAAATTTCGCCACGAATTTCAAAAAAATCAGGGAAATCATTTCCTTGTAAATAAAGAGGTACGGAATGAATTGTTCGTACATTTTCTGTTATATCATCACCTTTTTCGCCGTCGCCACGTGTAACTGCACGTAAAAGTTTTCCGTTTTCGTATATCAAAGAAACCGAAGTACCATCAAATTTTAATTCGCAAACAATTTCAAAAGGTTCGTTAAGTGTTTTGCTTATTCTATTATAAAATTCAGCAACTTCTTCTTTACTATATGTATTCCCAAGCGAAAGCATTGGGTAAATGTGTTTTACTTGCTTAAAAGCTTTATTAATGTCATTCCCAACTCTTTGTGTAGGAGAGTTAGGATCAAAAAACATAGGGTTGTCTTTTTCTAAATCTTGCAATTCCTTCATTTTTTTATCAAACTCAAAATCGCTAATGGTAGGATTCGATTTTACATAATAATTATAATTATGTTCCTCTAATTCTTTACGCAGTTGTTTGATTTTTAATAAAGTATTGTCCATTGCTAAATCTATGATTGTATGGCAAAGTTAAGATATTTTTTAAAAACACATTTCTAGATAAAAATATAAAGAATATTGTTGTTTTAGTTTTTTTAAAAAAAACGACATTTTGCTTTAATAAAGTATTATTTTTGCATTAATAAAAACAGATAAAAGCTCTTTAAAAAATTATGATGACTTATAGAACTCTTCTTCGAATAAAAGTTATGCAATTGTTGTATGCTTTTGAGAGTAAAAACGACAAAATGTTAAGTGTCTCTGAAAATGAACTTATAAAAAGTATTCAAAAAACCACAGATCTTTATTTTCACCTACTAAATCTTTCTGTTTTTATTACGAAATATGCCGAAGATTGCATAGAAATTGCAAAAAACAAATTTCGCCCAACTCAAGAGGAATTAAATCCGAACATGAAATTTGTTAACAATTTGTTTGTTAAACAGTTGTTGGCAAATAATGAATTCTTGGAAAATATAAAATCTTTGTCTGCTTCATGGAATGACAATCCAGAAGTAATAAAATCTATTTATTCGGAAATACAGCAAAGTGATTTTTATATTGAATATATGTCTTCTTCCGAAAATGATTTTAAAGAAGATAAAATACTTTGGAGAAACATTTTTGAGAAAATAATTGCAAATAACGTGTTGTTGGATGAAGCTCTTGAAGACCAATGTATTTATTGGAATGATGATTTAGAATTGGCACTTAGTTTTGTGGTAAAAACTACAAAACAGATGCAAGAAGAAACTATTTCAGAATCTTTATTACCAAAAATATCTCGTGAGGAAGATATTGTTTTTGCTAAGGAACTCTTCTCAGATGTTATTCTAAACAAAAACGATTATCGTGATTTAATTAGTCGGTTGTCGCAACATTGGGATCCTGAGCGTATTGCTTTTATGGATATTCTTATTATGTTAATAGCTCTTTCTGAATTAGTAAAATTTCCTACAATTCCTATAAACGTAACTATAAACGAATACATCGAAATTTCTAAAATGTATAGTACGGAAAAAAGTCATATGTTTATAAATGGAATTTTAGATAAGGCAGTAGCAATTTTAAAATCGGAGAAAAAGATTTTAAAGGTAGAATCAGTAAAAATTTAGATTTTTAATATTTGTTTAATTTTTATAAAAAAGTAGAATTATGTTAACAGTTTTATTACAAGCAGCCGCAGAACCGCAACAAAATGGTTGGACAAGTATGATAATGATTGTATTGATTTTTGTTGTTTTTTATTTCTTTATGATTCGTCCACAAAGCAAACGACAAAAAGAAATTCGTAAATTTCAAGAATCGTTAGAATCGGGAAGTAGAGTTATTACTTCTGGTGGTATTTATGGAAAAGTAAAAGAGGTAAAAGACAATGTTGTAATAGTAGAAGTTGCTGACAACGTGCGTATAAAAGTTGCAAAATCGATGGTTTTTGCTTCGTCGGAAGAAGCTACTCAAGCACAAGAACCACAAAAATAAAATCGTACGAGTATGACCTTTTTGAAAGTCATATTATTAAATTTTTTTAGGAAGATTAGAACTTTTGTTTTTACAAAAGATTTTCTAATCTTTCTTGTTTTTGTATTTATCTCTGCAGCTTTTTGGTTTGTAAATATGTCGGGCAAGAAGCGTTCTTTGGATATAAAAGTACTTGTAGAATATAGAAACATTCCCGATAATATTCAATTTTTAACCACATTACCGAAAGAAATAAAAATAGAAGTAAAAGATTTTGGATTAAAAATTTTACGATATGTTTTTCAAAAAAAACATCCAATAGTAATTAGTTATGATGATTTTTTGAAAACAGACACCACTCTTCAATATCCGTTATATAAATTAGAAAATTTACTAAAGGCTAACTTTGAAAGTTCAGCAGAAATAGTTGGTGGATTAAAAAAAATAAATCTAAAATATCAAAAATTGGAGAAGAAAAGGTTGGATACACGACTTTTAGGAGGCATTTCGTTACAATCGCAGTATGTTTTGTCGGATTCTATTCGTATAACTCCTAAAAGTGTCGATGTGTTTGGACCAAAAGAGGTAATTGATACTTTGCGATATGCCTATATAGAACCACTATCTTTATCAAAAATAGATAAAACAAATTCATTTAACCAATCCTTTTTGAAGCAAAAGGGAGTTTCGTACGAGCAAGAAAAGGCGACTATAGATATAGCTGTAGAAATGTTGACGGAGAAACGTTTACAAATTCCAATTAAATGTATAAATAAACCGATGGGAGTTTATGTTCATTTATTTCCTTCAACAGTGGAAGTAATTTTTTCTGTTGGCTTAAGCAAATTCAATACTGTAGCTGAAGATGATTTTCAAGTAATACTTGATTACAATCTTCTTGAAAAAAATACTTCAGGTAGAGAGCGAGTAGCTGTCACTTCAACAAAGTCCTATATTTATTATCTAAAAACTCAACCAGCAGAGATAGAGTTTCTTTTAGAAGAAAACTAATTATTTATGATTGTTGGAATCACAGGTGGAATTGGATGTGGTAAATCTGTTGTTTCAAAAATAATAGATTTAATGGGTTATCCTATTTACGATTCGGATAAAAATGCAAAAAAACTTACCGACGAATCTAATAAAATTAGGCAAGGGCTTATAATTCGTTTTGGGCAAAAAATTTATGAAGGTGAGCGATTAAATCGTAAACTTTTAGCAAAAGAGATTTTTACAGATGAAGAAAATAGAGCTTATGTAAATGAGTTGATTCACCCTGTTGTTTTAGATGATTTTTTGCAATGGAGTAAATCTCAATTAAAAAATAATTGCATTGTTTTTATAGAATCAGCCATACTCTTTGAGAGTGGATTTTATAAGTATGTAGATAAAATTTTGCTAGTAACTTCTTCTCAAGATTTACGGATAAAACGTATAAAAAAAAGAGATAACCTTCCGGTTGAAGATATAATGAGTCGATTGAATTCTCAATTGTCTCAAGAATATTTATCAAAAAGAGCAGATTTTATCGTACAAAATGATGAGAAAAAATCTTTGTTAAAACAAATTATAATGTTGTTTGATAGTTTGAATGTATAGGCACTATTAAAGTATTATAAATATGAAGAAAATAATTTTTACGATTCTTTTAATTGTATGCTTATTAGCGAGTTTTGCTTTTGTGAAAAAAGGCGAAAAAGAAACATCAACAAATGTTATTGAAAAAACGTCTGTTTCTTGTAGTTCTTATAATGGGATTGATGTTTCGCATTATCAAGGAACTATTGATTGGGAAAAGGTGGCAGAGAATAAGCAAATACAATTTGTATATCTTAAAGCGACAGAAGGAAAGACTTATGTTGATAGAACTTATGCTTATAATTTACGTCAAGCAAGGAAGTTTGGATTAAAGGTTGGGAGCTACCATTATTTTAGAATGACAAGTTCCCCAAAGCAACAATTTGAAAATTTCAAAAAAACTGCACCAAAGGAAAAACAAGATTTAATCCCGATGATTGATGTGGAAACAGGTGATAAAAAATCGAAAGCAGAAGTTCAAAAAGCATTAAAAGAATTTGTAAAATTATTGACAGATTATTACGGGACAGAACCTATGTTTTATGGTACAATGCGTAGTTGTAACACGTGGTTGGCTCCCGAATTTAATAATTATAAATATTATGTAGGAAGATATGGCAACAATCAACCGCAGATAAATGGAAAAAATGGGAAATATATTATTTGGCAATATTCGGAAAAAGGTTCTATAAAAGGTATTCCTAAATATGTTGATTTATGCCGATTTGCTAAATGTGTTTCTATTGACGATATTGCTTTAAAGAAATAATTCAGAAAACCCAAAATTTACACAATCAAGCAAGATAGATAAAAGCAAATACAAAAGCTGCTCATACACAAGCTTTGACTAACTTGGCAAATAAATCTGTAAATACTTTAGGTAAGTTTGCAACAGGTGCTATTGGTGCAGTAGTAGGAGTTAGTGGCGATAAAGTAGAAGAAGCTATGAATGCCAGCAAAGGCTCTAAGATTTCATATAAAACTATATTTTAAATACTTATTTTAGGAAAGCGTATTCTGAGTATTTTATCTCATTTTCCTATTTTTGTATTAATCTTACCAATTATTGGGTTAGTTGGTGGGAACTATTTTTTAAAAATTCATAAACAAATGAACGAAGAATTAAATTATTTATCTTTATTTTTACCAACTGTAAAAATAGAACAACCTCAAGACAATACTTAGATTGCTACAAGACAATACATTGATAAACAAAAAGCACCTGTAGTTTATAAACCTATTCCTGTAATCACTCAAGGTAGAACAACTCCTAAAACTGAAGGCGAGAAGTATATGACTGAAAAGGCGAAGAAACAAGTAGAACTTAAAGAAAAACAACAGAAAGAAGCTGAACAAAAAGTAAAAGCACTTGAAGGTGTAAATAACCTTTTAGACTTTACGTCCCCTGCTAAACATTATGAGCAATATACAGGAAAGGATTTGAATGGGACAACGGAATTTGTATTCGATGTTTTGGCAGATCCTACAACTTATGCTACTTTTGGAGGTCTTCCTCTAATAAAAAAGCTTGGTAGAAAACATTTGAGTGAATTAACAGAAAAAAGTTCTAAACAAATGCTCGAACACGCATTTGATAATCTTAATTCAAAAACTCCGTATGCTAGTCATTTGATAAATAGTAGTGGAGAAGTCTTATTTTCGCAAGAAAAAGGAAAACCTGCTACAATATATTTTACACCGGAAGATTTATTAAATCATGGAAAGCTGCTGCATCATGGCTTAATAAAAACGCGTTAACAGGTGCGGGAGTTTATACTGTGTTCGATAATATAGATAATGATAAATTTTAGGCAGATGAAAAATAAAATAACCTATAACTTAGAGGAATTGCTTAACGTTTTGGATGAGGTATCTGATGATTCAATATATGTAAATGTAGAATACATTGATGATGGAGGAAGAGGTAAACGTAAATGTCCGATAGAAGGTATTTTTGAAATTAATAAGAAATGGAATCGGAGTTGGGGTTCCAAATCTATCTTCAATAATAAATTAGAATCACTTCTGTCTCTCAATCCTGATAAAAAAGAAGCAATATTAGAAGAGTACAATAGACATTTGAGAAAACATCAATAACTCTTCAATTTTAGGTGAGGAAGTGCATAAGAAATAAGTTTTTAAATCCTAATTATTGTTTATCTACAGTAATTGGGATTTTTTTAGATGTGGAGATATGCTTTATAACATATAGATTTTTTTAGCTAGCAGAAAAAATAACGTTAAATTGGCAAACATTAAAAATGTCTGTTTAATTAAAAAATAAAGGCTATGAAAATTTATCAATCGAATGAAATTAAGAACATTTCTTTATTAGGAAGTTCTGGTTCGGGCAAAACAACACTTGCCGAGGCAATGCTTTACGAAAGCGGGGTGATTAAACGTATTGGAACGGTTGCTGCAAAAAATACGGTTTCCGATTATTTCCCGGTAGAACAAGAATATGGGTACTCTGTTTTCCCGTCTGTAATTCATGCAGAATGGTTGGGTAAGAAGTTGAATTTTATTGATTGTCCGGGGTCTGATGATTTTGTTGGTGGTGTAATTACATCGTTGTCTGTTACAGATACAGCCTTAATTCTTTTAAACTCTCAATATGGTGTAGAGGTAGGTACTCAAAACCATTTTAGACATACAGAACAATTAAAAAAACCGGTAATTTTTGCAGCAAATCAATTGGATCAAGACAAGGTTGATTTTGAGCAATTGGTAGCGCAGCTAAAAGACAACTTTGGGCCAAAGGTTGTTTTGGTGCAATATCCAATAACAGTAGGTTCGGCTTTTAATGCAGTGATAGACGTGTTGTTGATGAAAATGTATAAATGGAAACCCGAAGGAGGGGCTCCCGAAATTTCAGAAATTCCAGTCGATCAACTTGAAAAGGCAAAAGAGTTGCATAATATTCTTGTTGAAGCAGCAGCGGAAAACGATGAGACGTTAATGGATAAATATTTTGAAAAAGGCTCTCTTACCGAAGACGAAATGCGCGAAGGTATTCGCAAGGGGTTGATAGATAGAAGTATATTCCCATTGTTCTGCGTTTGTGCAGGTCGTGATATGGGTGTTCGTCGTTTGATGGAGTTTTTGGGAAATGTAGTGCCTTTTGTTGACGAAATGCCTAAACCAAAAACAATTACAGGAGAAGAAGTTGCTGTTGATTCAAAAGGTCCTACTTCGTTATTTGTATTTAAAACTAGTGTAGAACCACACATTGGTGAGGTTTCTTATTTTAAAGTGATGTCGGGTAGAGTTCACGAAGGTGATGACTTAATAAATGTTAGTCGCTCGTTGTCAAAAGAACGAGTTAATCAAATTTATTGTGTAGCAGGTCAAAATCGTATTGCTTTGAGCGAGTTAGTAGCAGGAGATATAGGTGCTACAGTGAAAATGAAAAATGTGCGTACAGGAAATACGTTGAACGGAAAAGATTGCGATTTAGAATTCCCAACAATTAGTTATCCTGAACCAAAATATCGCAGAGCTATAAAAGCACAAAAAGAGGCAGAGGATGAAAAGCTTAGTGAAATTTTGACTCGTATGCACGAAGAAGATCCTACGTGGATTGTAGAACAATCAAAAGAGTTGAAGCAACAAATTGTTTATGGACAAGGAGAGTTTCATTTGAGAACATTGAAATGGAGAATTGAAAATAACGATAAAGTTATGATTGACTTTATTGAACCAAAAATACCTTATCGTGAAACAATTACAAAAGCATCTCGTGCCGATTATCGTCACAAAAAACAATCAGGAGGTGCAGGTCAATTTGGCGAAGTGCATATGATAGTTGAACCTTATTTTGAAGGAATGCCAGAACCTACTACTTATAAATTTAACGGACAAGAGTATAAAATAAGTGTACGCGATAAACAAGAAGTGGCTTTGGATTGGGGTGGAAAATTGGTGTTTGTAAATAGTATTGTTGGTGGAGCTATTGATGCTCGATTCTTACCTGCAATATTAAAAGGGGTGATGGATAGAATGGAACAAGGGCCTTTGACAGGTTCTTATGCTCGCGATGTACGCGTAATTGTTTATGATGGAAAAATGCATCCGGTAGATTCTAACGAAATCTCATTCCGATTAGCTGGAAGAAATGCGTTTAGTCAAGCATTTAAGGAAGCAAGCCCAAAACTATTGGAACCTGTGTATGATGTTGAAGTGGTAGTTCCTTCAGATAGACTTGGTGATGTTATGAGCGATTTGCAAAGCCGCAGAGCTATTGTTCTTGGTATGAATAGCGAAAAAGGTTTTGAACATTTACATGCAAAAGTACCTTTAAAAGAGATGTCTAATTATTCAACGAGTTTAAGTTCTATCTCGGGAGGACGAGCTTCTTTCACAATGCATTTTGCATCTTATGAATTATGCCAAGCAGATGTTCAAGAAAAATTGTTGAAAGAATATGAAGCTTCTCAACAAGAGAAGGATTAAAATTGTTAGTTTATTTAAAGAAGCCTATCTTAAACGATGGGCTTTTTTGTTTATATATTGTTTTTATAGAAAAAATAAATATATTTGTGTTTAATAGAGTTGAAAGTTATGAATTCTAAAAAAATTGAAATAGAAGTTCTTGAGTATACTTTTACTGAATTGAATAGTGTTTCTCAACACCTGATAGAGGTAGCTAAAGAGAATACCAAGAAATCTTACGCTCCTTATTCTAATTATTCTGTTGGAGCCGCTGTTCTATTGGAAAATGGAGAAATAATTTCTGGAAGCAATCAGGAGAATGCAGCGTATCCTTCTGGTTTGTGTGCGGAAAGGACAGCTATTTTCTATGCAAATGCAATGTATCCAGATGTTGCACCAAAGATCTTGGCTATAGCAGCTTTTTATAATGGTAATTTTGTTGACGAACCTATTTCACCTTGTGGAAGTTGTCGGCAAGTATTACTTGAGACAGAAACTCGATATAAAAAGGATATGCAAATTTTACTTTATGGTGAAAATAGAATTTATTTAATATCAAGTGTAAAAAAACTTTTACCTTTAGCGTTTAACGAACAAAATTTGAAAAAATGATGCAACAATTTAAAATAGAATACGTATTCAAAAATATATCAACATCTATTTTGTGGAATTTGATTTCTTCGACACAAGGTTTAGAAAAATGGTATGCAGAATCATGTAGAGAAGAAAATGGTAAGTTTGTTTTTGAATGGGGAAATTCTGAAGAAGTAGCTCAATTGCTAAAGAAAAAAGAAGGTGAATACATTCGATTTCATCGAGAAGATAGCGAAAAAAATACTTTTTTTGAATTCCAAATAAATACAAATCCGCTAACTAAAGATGTAACTCTTACAATAATAGATTTTGCTGAGGAAGATGAAATTGAGGATGCTGAAATGTTGTGGAATAAACAAATTGAAGAGTTAAGAAAAAGTTCTGGTATTTAAACTTTTTTAGTCATACAATTGTTATTAATAATAAAGAAAAATTTTATGTCAACTTTATTATTAACAACTTTAATTTCTTTGGTTATGACTTACGAAATGCCAAAACTTCCTTATGCATCTAATGCATTGGAACCTGTTATTAGTCAGGAAACAATCTCTTTTCATTATGGAAAACATCTACAAACTTATGTAAACAATTTAAATAAATTGGTTTTGAATACAGAGTTTGAGGGTAAGACTTTGGAGCAAATAGTAGCAACTGCACCAGATGGTGTTCTTTTTAATAATGCAGGTCAAGTGCTGAATCACACATTATACTTTTTGCAATTTTCACAAAAACCAATAAAAAATCGTCCTACTGGAAAATTGTCAGATGCTATTGAACGTTGTTTTGGAGGGCTTGAAAATTTGAAAAAAGAGATGTGTAAAGCTGCAAATTCGTTGTTCGGTTCTGGTTGGGTGTGGTTAGCAGTAGATTCTGTTGGGAAACTTCATATTACCAAAGAAGCAAATGGAGACAATCCTTTACGTAATAAAATGAAGCCACTTTTAGGTATTGATGTTTGGGAGCATGCTTATTATCTTGACTATCAAAATAAACGAGCAGAACATGTAGAAAAGATTTGGGAAATAATAGATTGGAGTATTGTAGAAAGTAGAATGTAAAGTATTGTTATAAAATACTTGGATAGGAGTGTAGTTTTACGCTCCTTTTTTGTTGTTTATTCTTTCATTATATTTGCATAGGAAAAATATCTATAGAACAGATGAAAAAATACAAATCTCTCGTTATTGTTTTTGCTTCTTTGCTATTTTCTTTGTTAGTTAATATCTTGTTACAACGTCATTTTTTTCGTATTGATTTAACAACAGAAAAACGTTATAGTATTTCGGATAATACAAAAAAATTGATGTCGGATTTACAACAACCCGTAACATTAAACATTTATCTTGATGGAGATTTGAATTCAGGGTTTCTTCGTTTAAAAAATTCTTTGCGAGAATTACTTGACGAATTTAGTATTTATGCTTCTAAAGATTTTAATTATAATTTTATAAATCCATCTTCTGCAAAAACGGAGGAAGAAAGATATGAAACGTATCTTCGACTTGCGTCAAGAGGTATGAATCCTACAACAATCTATGAACGTGATTCGGAAGGGAAGTCTATTCAAAAAATAGTATTTCCTTGGGTTGAAATTATTACACAAAACGATACGTTCCCTGTAAATCTTTTGAAAAATGTTCCGGGAAATTCAGGAGTTGAAAATTTAAATATTTCTATAGAGAATTTAGAATATGAATTAACGGACGCATTACGTATTTTGAATACAAAAAGTATTAAAAAGGTTGCATTCATCGAAGGTCATGGAGAATTGTTTGAAAACTTTGTTTATGATGCTTCACTTGCTTTCAGTCGTTATTTTCAAGTAGACAGAGGAGTTTTGGGTGATGATGTTTGTGTTTTAGATGATTATGAAGCTATTATAATTGCAAACCCATTGACAGAGTTCTCCGAAAGTGATAAATTCATTATAGATCAGTACATAATGAATGGAGGAAAGGTTCTTTGGTTTATTGATGGCGTTTCGTTTTCTTTTGATGAATTGTCAGAAATAGGGATTTCTCCGATTATAGACAAAAATTTGAATCTTTCGGATATGTTGTTTTGTTATGGTATTCGAATAAATCCTATTTTGCTGCAAGATGTCCAATGCCTTCAAATGCCTATTAATGTTTCAGGTGGACCAAATCCTCAATACGAATCGATGCCTTGGTTTTATTCTCCATTGCTGTTGCCAAATCCAATGCACGCAATTTCTCGAAATATAACGCAAGTAAAAGCGGATTTTTGTTCGTCAATAGATTTTATTTCGGGTAATGATGCCGTTTCAAAAACAATATTGTTAACAACTTCGACATCAACTCATCAACAAACGATTCCTTCGATGATAGATCTTCGTGAAATGCCTAGCGAAGATGATAATGGGTATTTTAATAAAAGTTTTATTCCTGTTGCGGCTATATTAGAAGGGGAGTTTAATTCTGCTTTTACGAATAGATTGGTTCCCGAAGGAATAGCTCGAATGTCCAAAAGAAGAAATAAAAGTGTAGATACAAGGATGCTTGTTGTGGCTGATGGAGATATCATAAAAAATGATACGGAAGGTTTAATGGGTTTTGATAGATATTCTGGCGTACAATTTGGGAATAAAGATTTTGTGTTGAATGCATTACTTTATTTAACAGACGAAGCAAATTGGTTTCATTTGAAAAATAGAACGTTTAAAATTAGAATGTTAAATAAAACCAAAATATATTCTTATTTTTCTTTTTTGAAATGGGCAAACATTGTTTTCCCTATATTACTTCTCTTTTTATGTGGAGGTTTATATTTATTAATAAGATATTTTAGGTACAAGAAATAATTTTAGGTATAGATTTTGTATATAAATGATATGCAAAAAGTTGTTTTTTATATTATTATAATAGTTTTTACTCTTTTGGTTTCGTGTGTACAAAGTGATTCTCAAAAAAATAGTTCTATTGTTCAAGACTATGACTCTTTGCAACAAGAAAAAGAAAAATTAAAAAGTGAGATTAACAATTATTTTAATGAAATAGAAACAATAGAGGAAAATTTAAGTCAGATTGAGGAATTGGAATGGTTCTTGTCGATTCAATCGACAGGAGAAAATATAAATAACAACGTAACGGAAACAATAAATAAGAAAATAGATTACATTTCTTTATTGTTAAGAAATAATGCAGTTAAAATAGATTCTCTTAAAAATCAGTATAAAAATAGTTTATTAAATATTTCTGGATTAGAAAAAACGATATCTCGTTTAACTAAAAAAATAAGTGAACAAAGTATTTATATTGAGCAATTAAAAAATGAATTGACTAAACGAGACGAACTGATATTACAACGTGATATAGCAATAAAAGGTATGGCTAATAGTATTGAAATTTTAGAGGATGAAAATGCTCAAAAAGATGAAATTATAGAGGAACAAAGCCAAACAATACATACAGCATATTATGTGTTTGGAACTTATAAAGAATTGAAACAACAAAAAATACTAACAAATAAAGGATTGTTTTCTAAACCAAAAGTTTTACAGAAAGATTTTAATAGAGATTTTTTTCTAAAAATAGATACTCGTGAGGTTGTATCAATACCGCTTTACTCGAAAAAAATAAAAATTCATACTCCACATCCCCCCCAAAGTTATACTCTAGAAGAAACAGAAGACTCATATGTTTTGAAAATATTAGATCCTATAGTTTTTTGGGAGGTTTCTAAATACTTGGTTATAGAGGTTGACTGATGAAAAAGACAATAACTTTTAATCCTTTTGATAAACCTCTTTATATGATGGCAAAACCTGCGGGTGCTTCTTGTAATTTGTGTTGTGATTATTGTTATTATCTTGAAAAAAAACATCTTTATGAAAAATCTCGTATTCATCGAATGAGTGATGAATTACTTGAGCGTTTCATACGAGAATATATAGAAGTTCAGCCTGTTCCAGAAGTCTTGTTTACTTGGCATGGAGGGGAAACGTTGTTACGTGATATATCTTTTTATAAAAAGGTTATAATACTACAAAAAAGGTATGGTCGCGGACGAATTATAAGTAATTGCTTACAAACAAATGGTGTTTTGTTAAACGATGAATGGTGTAGATTTTTCAAAGAGAATAATTTCTTAATAGGAATATCTATTGATGGGCCAGAACATTGCCATGATAAGTATCGAAAGAAGTTTGATGGAAGTGGAAGTTTTTCGCAAGTTATGCGTGGCGTTGAGTTGTTGCATCGTCATAATGTTGATTTTAACACCTTGTCTGTTATAAATAATTATAATGTTGATTATGCGATTGAAACATATCGTTTTTTGAAAAGTATTGGTAGTAAATACTTACAATTTTCGCCTATTGTAGAAAGAATAATATTAAAGGATTCTTTGAAATTGCAGCTTCCTGATAGTGAAAATGGAGATATTTCTCCTTGGTCGGTAGACCCTATAAAATTTGGCGATTTTTACATAGAAATATTCGATGAGTGGGTAAAAAATGATGTTGGAAATATTTTTGTTCAGTTGTTTGATGCCACTTTAGCTTGTTGGGTTGGTGTGCAGCCCGGAGTATGTATTTTTTCGGAAACATGTGGGCACGCTGGTATAATAGAATTTAATGGAGATGTATATTCGTGCGACCATTTTGTTTTCCCCAAGCATAAATTAGGGAATATTTATACAACACCATTATTGAGTATGATGTTGTCTGAAGAGCAGACAAATTTTGGGAAGAATAAACAAAATGCTTTACCATTGCAATGCAAACAATGTGAATATCTTAAATTATGCAATGGAGAATGTCCTAAAAATAGAATAGCAACAACTGATACTGGAGAAAAAGGATTAAATTATCTTTGCAAAGGATATAAGAAGTATTTTAAATATGTTTCTCCTTATATGGAATTTATGGCCAATGAGTTGGTGTACCAACGTTCGCCAGCAAATGTGATGCAATGGGTAAAAAATAGGTAGATGAAATCAAAAGTAATAATATTAACTTCTTTTTTGTTGTTAGCGTGTGGAAATGTCCAATCAAAAAAAGATAGTATAGTTTTGCAAAATACTGAAATAAGAAAGGTTCCTCAATTTGAGGCGGATTCTGCATATTTTCATATTGAAAAGCAGCTCTCTTTTGGTCCGCGAGTTCCACAAACAAAAGCACATAACAACTGTTCAGAATATTTGTTGTCAAAACTATCTTCTTTTTGTGATGCTGCCCAAATCCAGCAAGGTATGGTAGAGTTATACAATGGCGAAGTGATTCCGTGTAAAAATATTATAGGCATATTTTCTCCAGAAAAGAAATCGAGAATATTACTTTGTGCTCATTGGGATTCTCGACCATTTTCCGATCAAGAGTCTGATGTAAAAAAACAAAAGTTAGCTGTTTCTGGTGCCGATGATGGAGCAAGTGGTGTTGCTGTTTTGTTGGAAATGGCACGATTGTTTAGTATACAAAAGCCAAACGTTGGTGTAGATATCGTGTTGTTTGATGTGGAGGATTATGGCAAACCTGATTTTTATACGGGTAAAGTCTATACAGAGCATTCTTGGTGTTTGGGTTCGCAATATTGGTCGAAAAATCCGCATAAAATTAATTATACAGCACGTTATGGTATTCTTTTAGATATGGTTGGAGCTAATGGTGCAACTTTCCGAAAAGAACAATTTTCTAACTATTATGCAGTGAATATTGTAAATAAAGTTTGGAATGAGGCAAAAGAGCTTGGATTTTCTTCTTGTTTTCTAGATGAAATAGGCGGTGCTGTTACCGACGATCATTTGTATGTAAATCAGTTGGCTAAAATACCTTGTATCGACATAATAAGGCAAGAAATACAATCGGAAACAGGTTTTGCAGCATATTGGCATACACAAGAAGACGATATGCGAAATATATCGAAGGAAACTTTATACAAAGTTGGTCAAACATTGTTGTCTGTTATTTATTCCGAAAAATAAATGAGCAATTTATTATCTTTTTTCCAAGAAGGAGTTGTGGAGGCTGGATGCGATGAGGCAGGTCGTGGATGCTTGGCAGGATCAGTATATGCTGCAGCCGTTATTTTACCTCCTGATTTCGAATGTGAGGCTTTGAATGACTCCAAGCAACTTACCGAGCGGCAGCGTTATGCTTTGCGACCTTTTATTGAAGAAAAGGCAGTGGCGTGGGCTATTGGTGTTGTATCGGCACAAGAAATAGATGAAATTAATATCCTAAATGCTTCTTTTTTAGCAATGCACAGAGCTATTGATGCGTTGAAAGTGGTGCCACAGCATTTGATAATTGATGGCAATCGTTTTAAGGCATATAAAAATATTCCGCACCATACAGTAGTAAAAGGCGATGGCAAGTATCTTTCGATAGCTGCGGCGTCAGTACTTGCTAAAACTTATCGCGACGATTATATGAATGCGTTGCATAACGAATTTTCTATGTATGGTTGGGATAAAAACAAAGGATATCCAACTAAACAACATAGAAAGGCTATTGAGCAATATGGTGTTTCGCCTTATCATAGAATGAGTTATCGTTTGACAAATGATCAGTTGAAATTTGATTTTTAACAAATACTGAT
>JAEIGA010003823.1_pt1 | contig 23426 bp, 27 predicted proteins | sample 9270691 | NCBI WGS metagenome assembly JAEIGA01 (sample SAMN17057246, study PRJNA624740) | gut metagenome | biome: biome; isolation source: fecal sample | host: Bos grunniens | place: China: Xizang | collected 2019 | reverse complement strand
TCAGCCAACGCTGTTTTCTGCTCTTCAGTCAGAGCAGGAATAACCAGCGCATGCGCCATGTCGAGACTTGAGTTTGAAAGGATCATAACGGTATTATAGAGTTACTTGTGATTGTTGTAAATAGTTTTATGTTGTTGCCCATGGATTGGGGTACGAGTATGTCTGGCTGACCAGTATCACCCACTTGTATGTAACGACGATATCATTAAACATACGCGAATTGGGATCTGGAATCGGCTCCATTCGCGCAACAAAGCGATAGCACATATTAGGCTGGAACTGTGTTGGCGGTAATCTGTCGGGTTCGTCGGGCCATATTACCTGGGAAGGCCACGTCAGAGTAAGACCATTTGCTCCTGTAGAAAAGCCAAACTCTACGGAGCTGACACATATATCGTACCTGGAATCTACTGCTTCCCAAGCGCTGTTGTTATAGCTACCTGTGTTAGGGAATGAAGAGGTTGTGACAGGATGCTGCACGGTATTTGAAAGCAAACCGAATATAGAATTGTCCAACACATACTCTGATACGCTAGAAAGTGGTCTGCCGTCAGAGGTAACCAGCTCCTGCCACAAGTTAGGCAGTATCGTATTCGTGACAGGCTTGTAATATAGACCTGTTATATCGCTGGTACTGTCCAAGGCTCTGATGGACTTTTGTATATATACTCCCTGCGCATTCACACCGAACTGACTTAACACAGGAGTATCACCGCCAATTCCGGCTGTTAATGCCGCCGCACAAAGCATGTTACGCGAGTACATCCCCGGGATAGCAGTGGACGGTACTGATGATTCGTTCGTGGGATACGAGTACAGAGCTCGCACGTCAGTCACACGATGTGTATTGGGATTGATATATACAGATGGACGTTTTATCCCGTAACCATCCGATCCAGCGCCGCAGTAATACGCGGCCTCTGTATCCATATAGTACGATGTATACGACGAAGAGTTGCCTGCATGATGGGCCAGTATCCCTACTAACGAAATCATATTCGACGAACCCGTCACATCAGGGCTACACAGCGTGAGTATAGGAGAATTATAGTTGCTAAAGTAACCAGGGATGATTTTTAATGTGTCTACTCTGGCAGTTAACGCATGCTGAGAGTTCCCTCCGAGCCTCCAAGCATTATCGCCCGTTAACTCGAGCATGGGACTCTGGTCAACATCGTAAGAAGGCGCGATTGCTACCTTAAACTTTTGAATCAATGTAGACAACCCGTTGATATTCGTGCTAACGTGTTCGTTAAGAATAGCCAAGATAGGACTTGAAACACCATCGTTATGGTTTGTTTCTACAGTAAACTTTCCTACGGCAAAACGTGCTTTAGGAACAGTATGATAACTGTCCATTCCTAACTCTATACAAGCGGAACCGTTAGTACCATCATATGCGGCATCTGAACTATCCGGCAATAGCGTCAATGAGTTACGCAACAGTATGTTCTGTCCGTCCAAAGGACTAAGCACCTCTATAGGATTGCTTTGACTTTCATGATCTGATCCCAACTTGAAACACCATACCTCTGTCGCATATACATTGGCTCCTAGTCCTGTGATATTACCATGAATAGTCAAATCTGTCACCTCCATGGCAGTACACTCTACACGATGTACACCCAAAACTATACTCGCGTTCTCGTCATTGGGATTTTCCAACAGAACCTTTTGTAAGTCGCCTTTCTTTCTGAAGGCTAAGTTAGGAGTGAAGTACACACCTTCCGGGACTGTAAGTGTGTTACTCACAGTGGCAGATCCTAATACTGCTGCATTTGCTGTCAGATTTGTAACGCTCAATGGATCAGGAATTTCTCCACTACCACCACCACCGGTTTCCGGCAATCCAGTGACTGTTCCTGTTATATCCAGATCCTTCACCACCAGACGATCTGTCACAGACACACGCTCGGCAACAGACGTCTGACACAGGACATTGACCGCTGACACAATAGACACCCCCAATTGGCCAATTATCGATACTCTATCAAACTCTGCAGCACCAAAACCTATCAGATCTCCGTTAGTTATATGGGCCAGAGTACCGCCTGTTTTCCATACGATAATAGAACCGTCAGGGTCGATCGTGAGAGGGGAGGTAAAGGTAGCTCCCTTTATATTGTTCGGCTGCAGCGTCGTAGCTATGACTCTTGTAGCAGCTACAATATCCCCTTCGACGCGAATAGTACCTTCTGACTTATTTCTATAAGCGACTGTTACTCCGTCGACACTTACGCTCGAACTGGCGGCTAATGTTGTAGCTAGCACATCGTTTGCTACGATGTCATCGGCCGTAAGGATATTCATAATGGTTACACCATTAGTGAAGTCCACAACAGGCGCGTCGCCTCCGGTGTTAATGCCAGTCACAGTCCCTGTTACATTCAGGTTGTTTACGGTCAGCGTGCCGGGCATAGAGACAGTGCCGTTCAGTGTGGCGCCGTCGTTGACATTCAATAGATATTTTCCGCCGTTTGCCGGGGCTAAGGAGAAGACCGTACGGTTGTCTGCCTTTGCTTTCATTACGACAGAGTTGCCTGTCGTTGAAAGATAGGCGTCCGCTGCCTGCACAGTTACGCCGGTGGTGTCCAGCGTCACTCCGCTAGTTGTTCCTCCTACACTTACTGTATTTGTGGTTCCGTCTAGCGTAATAGTACCGTTACCCAACGTAAGCACATTGCTTACTCTTGCAGTTTGATGTACATTCAGGATCTCTGGACGAAAATCATAGGTGGCGTGTATATACCGACCTCCAGCATCATTTATCCAATCCAGACCTGGCAGATCTATTGAAGCATTCGCATCGACAGACAGAGCAGCAAGTACAGTCACTCTACTTGCGATCATTGTGCTACCGGATGCTGTCTCGTAGTTCAGGTAGTTTACATCGGCAGTGCTGAAATCCGCGTACTGCTCGCAGCTCAACCTTGTGGCAGCGACATCCGTCGCTGTCAGTGTTCCATTTACCCGTTGATTTTTGGTAAATGTGTTGGCGACATCTAATTTCGCAACATTCGAGAGATCAACCGATGTTGACTCGGGGCGTCTGCCCAATAATTCGTAGGCGTTATCTCCGGGAATCCAGATGTAGTCATCGTAGCGATCTGTACCGCTGCGATTTGTGCGTACCATATAGATAACGCCGGCGGATCCTTGCTCTGGTAGTGTATCCACTATCTCTACCTTCCAGGACCCGGCATCTTCACCCTCTGCAGCCGTCATAATGCCACTACTGCCGGAATTGCCGTTATACAGCTGCTGGATCTTCGCTGCATTATCCATAACAATGATCTCGTGCGTATCTACTGTTATGGATACATTGTTCGCCCCTTCGGGTACAGTGTCGATCAACGTACCGTTTGCGCGTACTATTTTTGTACCTTCTCCGGCTATAACAAGGTATGCTCTGCCTGGACTAACTAAAAAGGATTTCGCCATGTGCGTATTGTATCGTATAATGTTTGCACTGTCAATGTTAGCGGATGCTATCGGTATGGTGCTGTTTTATTCAAACCATACTCTGATCCGTGTGAAGTAAGTAGTATTACCTAAACTGGCGTCACGAATAAACACAATCACCCCGTCGCACGTATCAGCTGTAGGAGATAAGGTTGCTGCCGGGATCTCCAATGTGACGGGTCCGTCCTTTCTCAAGTCGTTCACCGACCCTACTGATCCGCGAATTGCGCTTAGCTCTACGAGCGTATCTGGTCCGTAAGCATATACGCCTACCCAAGTATCTGTCGACGTGTTTGATCTTTCGTATTGCAACTCGACTTTGAGGACCTTGGTTGGATCGATGGTATCCCATCCGGATGCCACATCCAGATATCTGCCGTATACTTTAGCCACAAAAAAGCTATCAAGTCCTAAACGTCCACGTCCTGTTATTGCCAGAGCCGGCAACGCTTCCAGCTGAGCTACAGCTACTTGACTATCTCTGTTCGCTTCTCCTTGACGATTAAATGCATAATTCGCTGTTGTGGTTACCTTCGCCGTATCTAATACGCCTATCAGCTCGAAACACGTCTTAATGTTCTCAAGCGTAAGGTTATCCCATACCAAGTCCGGCCATGTTGTGCTAACCTCTGTTCCTGCAGGACGCTCACACCAGGTGAACGAAAAATCTCCTTTGGGGAATACAGTATACCCCGGTAATGTCTGCTTCTCTGATCCGCCTAATGGTCTGAATGCTGTGGGAATTGCCATACCGCTATTATAGCTACCAGCTAAAAAAAAAGCAATACTCCCGACAAGCTTTTTTGCCTGCCGGGAGTATTGCTGTTTTGGTGTTTAATCTTTAGTCAGTCGGATGGGGAGACCATCTACATCGCTTGCTGCGGTGTGTCCTATGGTTCCGCCTAATGCGTAACCGCCCAGCAATCCTCCTGCTGTTGTGCCCAGCCATTTCAGAGCATTTCCTCGCACCTGCTTAGGCATATTCTTGAGGAATCTGTAAGAGGAGCTCATTCCTCGGCCGGCCAGGATCTTGGACGGTAATGTTCTGCCTGATGCGGAACGATAGTATTGCTTAGCCGTATCTCTCAGTAAGGAAGGATTTTCTACTATGTCATCAATAGCAGCTCGCAAATACTTTCTGCCTACGGTACCGCCTACCGCACCGCCGACAGCAAGTCCTATACCGGCGCCTGTATCAGCGCTCACTTGCTTCTTGGTACCACCGCCTGCCAGATAGCTGAAGCGAGAAGCTAGCGAGTTACCTACGTTGAAGTTCGATGTAGTCTGTAAGTCTACAGACTGCTGACGCTTTGCTCCTCGCAGCTTTTCTTTGAATGCTTTGAGTCGCTCTAATAAAGGAGTACGATCTTCTTCCATATGTTTTACTCTGTTTTGATTTTATTCAGTTGGTCCACTCTCTCCTGTAGTGGATGCCCAACTGCAGACCTTGCGGATCAATACAGTATCGGATCCTCCTACGTAGGTGATGTCGAACCAGTATGTGGAATTACTGTTAAGTTGCTGGATCTTATCCTGTGGCTGATCATCCGGGAATACAGCGTTAGCGGGCCACTGTACGGCGTCGCCGGTGCCTGACGAGGTAGACAGCCACAATGTGCGCTTGGCGATCGCCAGCGGTGTCTGAGCAGCGTAGGCGAGTGTAGCTGTCAGCTGCGTCATATTAAGCTGTCCGCCGTTGGTCTCCATGAGGATGTTGGACTTGGTAATCCACGACGGATCCTGCTCTGCTGTGGCGGTGCCGGTGGGCGGGAATATCAGCTTTGTGAAAGCTGGCTGTTCTGCCTCTGCGGCCGTTGCAGCTGCTGCAGCCTGCATCTCTTCCCAACCGGGACCAGTGATGTGTACGCCTTCACCTAGGTATAAGGCAAAGGCATTAGGTGACTCTCCCTCTGGGGTGCCTAAAGTTATCCTGCGTGTATAATTGTTGGGGTGGTACGCCGTAAAATTATGCGTACTCATGGCTTCTGCCCTTAATGTCGATATACCCGTCACATCTGCATTTATGGCTATAGCGGCGCCTTTATTCGGAGTTATATTATCTACGTAACAGGTATTTGCGCCCATAGTGTTTGCATATATGCTCCCGCCTGCACTTAGGGTCTTTATACCCGTCACGTGTGCGAATATGGACACAGTATCATTTGCTTCGGAGGTCGGATATATCAAATTTGCATACAACGTCTCCGCTTGGTTAGTACCACCGTCGCTACCGCCACCAGACAGACCTTGTACTTCAGCCTGCCTTCCTATACGCAACACAGCAACACCGCTATCGTTAGTATACATGCGGATACCTTCGTTGTAGTCTCCGCATCGCAGCTCTCCGCTGTCCCCTAAAGAAAGCATACTGCTCGGTCCAAACTCAAGAACATCTACTTTCGACCGGGCACCTGTATTGTGTGTGTATCTTATTCCCTGGCTATCCCAGCTTTCGTGTCCGCCCAATATAAGTGTAGTCTGGTTAGTGGAACTGTCATCTATCAATACATCTATATGTCTACCGATACCGACAGAATTGCGACCTACCACTATATTCTTACCAACCGAAAACTCGCCGTCATCACCGTCCAAGGAACGTATCGCGGTTGTCCTCAGCATGGGTGCTTCAAGGTACGGCCAATCTCCAAACATATTAGTCAGAGAAACGCCTCCTGCCATTATTTTAATCCCCTCTTGTCGATAACCTTGTGCGTCCGTAAAGTTATACCCTGTTACCGCTGCTCCAATCTGCATAGCAGGATCAGTCAAACCAAGCACCTCCGATACTACTGTGATACAGTTTGTTATTACGGCGCCACCAGTTGTAACCACGTTATAGCCGCCTAATGTGCCTGCACTCAAAGTGCCTGTAGTTGTTACAGTATTCGAACCATCAGTAGAACCGCTGAACACACACTCGCCAACCGCCAGAGTAGGAACATACACATGCCCTGCTGCTATATTAGCATTTGATATTATCGTCCGTTCTGTCTCTGTGGCATCTATTAAAACTATACCCAAGTCTTCCTTGGAAGCGTATCCGCTCAGATCAACACTCACGTCGCCAAGCTGCTCATAAGCAGCACCAGTCCATACCCACTCGGTATACTGATTAGGAGCGGTCGAGGTATTAGGCACAAGATAGATCACACCGTTCTCCCCGGGTGCCGGGAGTGCGGATTGGCTGGTCACCGGCTGGAACCGAAGTGTAGCCTGTACGTCTTCTCCTGTACCATCTGTATTCAGCAGAGACAGGATCTCACCCTTTGCCACGGTCACGCTGGCGTTATCATCAGAAATGACGGAGTCGCCGGTCATAGCCGTGAAGAAGTCCTGTCCTGCGGCCAGTTTCTTGATCTGCTTCCCTGCTCCTGTGGTTACAGTGCAGCCGCCTGTACTGAGGACGACGTATGTCTCTCCTGGTGTTGTGTTGATTTTCATCAGTCGTTTGATTTAGTCGTTGAAAGTATTACTTTGGTTGCCAAGTCCTCCACCTGTCTAGCGGTGCAGTCCTTCAGATGGTACGCAGCGTCAGTGAGGCACTTTGCTGCGGTAGCGAGATCGGTATAGTACTGTACAGCATTCTGGGCCGCTCCCAGGTTGGATACTACCTTCTGGAGCCGGGTAATGAGCATGCCGATGCTGCAGCTTATGTCTATCTTGTCTTGCTCAGAAAGTGGGCGCGGTTCGTCTGGACGGGTTTCATAGTCCTGACAGCAGCATATACGTTGGAAGTAGATATCACCCTTATCGCAGCGCACGAAGTGTATGAAGTCTTCCTCATGTGCATGCTTGCAGGTTTCGCAGCAGTGTGGGATCCCATCTACTATCTTGATACTGTCGTAGCTGCGACCTTTAGCGTCGCACTGCTGCTTGAGATGTTCCGGGAGTTCAGACATTTGCGGGTGCTTCTTCGGGTGGAGGTTCAGTTGCTATCCATTCAAGCTCGATATAATCCTCGTGCTCACGCCACACCGGTTCCCAGTAGCCTTCTTCAGGCATCGGAGTTTCCACAAGCAGTTTGAATCCATTTTCCGCAGCATATTCTTCCTTGCTACCATTGTATCCTTCCGGAGTATGATACAGGCGGCGAAGTCCGTGTTCTGTCAGCTGTGCAAACATCCGGGATCTGAGTCCGTATGTTGCGCTGTGCGGAACATCGATGGAGTAGACAAATTCTCCTGTTCTGTCGTTATAGAATGGCTTCTTTGTTACCGTGTCAAACATACACGGTGCGCCTGTGGGATCTAATGCGGGAACGAAGTTCAATATATCTGATCCGCCTTCCGATATATTGAAGCTATAAATGCGCATGTACCCGGAACGCTCTGCGTACCAAGTAGACTCAAACACAGGTATAGTTTTCTTTGTCTCAAACGTGGCAGGATTGAACGTGTGAATGAGTTTTCCATCCGCATACCATTTGCCGGCGTCAGCGATCACATGATAAACCTTATTTAATTTCGTCCGTCCGAGAGACGTCGCATACTTGCCTTGAGGTCCATAGTCCATGAGCATACAGTTGTCGTAAGCTCCGTTGAAGCCATAAGAAAGTGCACAGTTAGGACCACCGTCATTACAGCCGTCGCCGTATACCATATTTACCCAACCCCAAGCACGCGGCTCGAACACAACTTCAACACGTGAGTTATTATTCAGTTTGTAAGGGGTAAGTATTCTTTGCGTCCCTGTTGCCTCCAGCCAGGCAAGTCTTGTGTATGTGGCCGGCATTCCATCTTCCCACACCATATCCACGGCCAGATCCTTAGGCAGCTGCTGTGCTAACAGCTCCCTCGCTGCTGTCACCTGCGCATTCGTAACAGTCAGACCAAACGTAACATCTACATGCCCGGCTGCTCTGCTGTGGCTGTTGCTGCTGTATGATATTTTCACATTCCCTTTCCCAACGATCTGCTCCACTGCTCTTGTAACAAACGTAGCCAGGCTACCTGATCCATTACCCAATACATTGACACGCTCCAGATCCTTATCTACCGATTCACTCTTACGAACCAGCATCGCATCTCCCGGGATGATGATCTCGTTGGTCTCTGCGATGAAGTCATGCTGTCCTGCTGGAACATCCAATGTCCACTTCTGGTCTGGGGAATATATCGTCGTGTCTACTCGGGCGACGATCGTATACGTACACCCTGGAGCTGTCAGTTGTTTGGCCATAGACGTACTATACGCTGATACATTGCATTGGTCAAGTTTTTGGTGGTTTAGTCATACAAAAGTTGACAATGTAACATTTCGCCCTGTGGGAGCTAAAAAAATCACAATCCAGCCCCTTGTGGGGGGAGTCTGGATTGTGACTGATACTAATCTGAATCGGTTTTCATTTCAGTACTCCGTAGACAGTATGTTCCATGGAAGGATCGCCGTAATAGGTAACGTAGCGAGCTATGAGAGATTGTCCTAGCTCGGGACAGTAGAGGAGACAGCCCTCTTCGCTGGCACAGACTTCTGCATAACAGGTAACCTCATCGAGACGAGGTAGCGGGTTGTGGGACTGATCTTTTGAAAACACCAGGTGTTTGCACTTGTAACAAAAACGATAAGGGAAACTCGTTTCAGTGGAGCTTTCTGAATCCATTTTCTTTAGTTGTTACTTGGTTTCCTGTTGCGACTCTGCCGGGAATGGTGTTACGGTGACGCCGAAGGCCTGCTCGCGTAACGCTTTATGTTCCTCCGGGCTTAATGGATTGCCCGGCGTCTTTTCAGCGAGTTTCTGTATTACTTTCACGCACGCATATGTAGCTGCAATAGTTAAAGGTATTGCCATAGCTAAATGCATTAGTGTTACGTACTTCATATTCTCTGTTGACTGTTCATATACACGGGGGAGATAAAAAATCACAATCCAGTTCCCGGGTGGGGGAGACTGGATTGTGATTGCTAACGATCACACAGAAGACGCTTTGTTCTTCTGGTGGTCGTTATACATTATAAGGCCGATCATGGCGGCCTTAGCTGCAAGCATAGTGAAGGTTGTGACCTTCACGGCTGTGTCAGCCACCTTCAGGACATTCCCGATATTCATGCCTGTGCCTCCTGGTTGGGGGTTTCAGCAGTGATGTCCTTCATTGTCTCGAAGGATGCAGCTTTCTTCACAGCTACTGCCACAAGTGCGGCTTTGGCTGCGAGACTGGCTAATACTGCTACTTTGCAGGTAACATCGATAATGCGGAATACGTTCATTGTTGTGTGCTTTCTATTGTTTAGTTGTTATTAGTTGTTGTTGGTGTTGTCGCTGTTAACGTCTGCTTTGGCGATGGCATGTGCCAGGCGGGCACATACATATACCTTAGCGGCTGCGGCTGCGATAACTGCCACCTTAGCGGCGGCGCCTACGATCTTGAGTGCTGTGGTTGCGTTCATTGTTGTTTGCTTTCTATTTGTTAGTTGTTGTTGTGATTGTTATGTTATTAGTTGTTAGAGTTATTGTCGGAAGTGTTGGTATCGGTGGGCTTGTACTTCTTGTTCACGCCGTAGGCGAGAAGTCCAAGGACTGCTACCTTGGCGAGGCGACCGCTGCGCGAACTACGGCGCAGCCCAGCGTTTTAACAAGAATATTAGTAAACATATGTGTGCTGTGACGGGTAATCTTTTCCGTCATATTTATATAGCGTAAAACCCCCTAAAATTTCACTAATATTGACACTTTCGTATAAATGGATTACAATATCTGCATATGGGATACCTCAACACTTTTTTAATCAAACGGGCGGCAGATCCTTCTCCTAGGGCTGTTGCTAGATTCCAAGCTCAAGCTGCTGATTTAGGACTTACAGATCCTAACCAGGTAAACAGTTATGTCCGTCAACAACATCAACTGCGCCAACAACTTAACAGAGCACTTCCTAGCGGAATTAAAGACACACGACAGCGACTCATGGCCGCTCACGATATGACTGAGGCTCAGGCAAACCGGGCTATGCGTCGTATAGTGGACAAAAGATCGCCCGGACAATATGCACAAGATATCGATTCAAGGGGGGTTGCAAATCATGCTCGCAGACAAGCTTTCTTCGATCCGGACAGCATACGCAACGGAGAAAGTCTCAATTCAAAAAATGTAAAACAACTAGGCAGCGCCAGAGCAGAATACGCAAGACGTTTAGCTGCTCGCAATAACGTGCCTAATACACAGCTTGCTCTTCCTGCTCCAGCTAACACTCCCGTAAGTCCTGCAGGAGCTCCTGTAGAGATTGTTGATGATGTACCACAGAACGTACGTAACGTTTCCTCTAAGGTGCGTCCTGCCGGAGCTCCTGTAACTCCTACACCAGCTCCGACAACTACAGCTATAGTACCCCACCAGGCTCCGGCAGCCGCACCGTCAGCTGCACCAGCTGCTACCAATAAGTCCATCAATTACGCTCGCCGCACATGGAACTCTGCAAAGAGCCTCGGTCGTAATGCTGCAGGCATGGGCAAACAAGGGTTTAATGCTGTGAAAGCTATGGCGAGACGTAACCCCAAACTAGCAGCATTGCTGGCTATCGGCGGTACGTTAGCCGGCGGATCTTTGATGGCAGGGGCTGCTAATTCAGGACGTCCTCCTGTTCGTCAATCCAACGCCGCGAATCCCTATGCTGGATTAGAGACGTACTAACAGTTTCCACGATACTTACAGACACAAAACGCCGGTAGTAGGATTCTACTACCGGCGTGACTTTTACTTTTTACCTATCACTTCTTGCAGTCTTCAACCACCGGGATAGGGATGATGGTTGCGCTGAATGACTCAGATCCGTCGGGGTTGAGTGTCCAGTTAACTGTACAGCTCGACAACAGAACTGCAGTCGTAATGAGTGCTATCGCTTTCATACGGGTTACTTATTACTTTTGTGAGACTTCTCTGCTACCACCTTCGCGTACTGTCGGGCATACTCCCTGGCGAATTCTTCTGCATTCAGCTTGGTTTCCTTCTGCTTCATGCGCTTGTTGACTTCGTTACGGAGATGTTCTTCCTGACGAGAACGCTTGATGAATCCTTTGTTGAGATAGGCCATAGTTGATTTAGTTTACGCTGTCCTTAATACCATTGATGATGATACGAACCTTGCTGATGTACTGCTCCTCCGTTTCGGAGGTGGCATGTGCCTTGTTGATCTTGGCAACCATAGCGGTTACCAGAGCGTCAACATTGATACCCTGGCCCGTGAGATCGGACAGAGTAGAAGACACTACATTAGCAAGTTGAGCAGGACTAGTCGTACGGGCCTCAATAGCAGCGTCCAGAGCTGTACTGAGCTTAATCAGGTAGGGCTTAGCCTCAGGATATTCCTGCACCACTACGGTGCATGCCTGGGCTGTACCAGCCTGTATCAGGGCATTGTTGGTTTCTTCGTCGTCGCCGAGCCATGAGAATGTGCCGGCCAGGATCATAAGTGCACCAACAACGATCGCGGCCCAACTAGCGTAAGGCTTTTTCTTGGGCTCGGTTGTGGATTGTGTGTTATTGTCCATGTACGAATGATAACCCCGGTCGACAATTAAGTCAAGACCGGGGTTATTGTGCCTGTCAGGTGTACTCAGGCTATGGTTTTACCGTTCGCTTTATATGGACTGGATAGATCCCAGTTCTCTGCCTTGATGCAGGCTTGCATTGTATCCATGCGGTATACCGTGTTCCGGAGCACCTTATTGCTATGGTTAGCCAACCATGCTCGGCGGGTGTCTACGTAGCTCTTAACCCATGCTTTCTCGTCGCCTCCTTTAGCTGGAGGTACTTCAGAGAAGCGCTTACGAAGGAAGGACAGGATGCCGCCTGAGTGAATGAAGCTGTCGTAGATCACGAGCATAGACAACGGCAAAGCGAATCCGTTTTCCTTGAACCATTTGTAAGCAGGAATGAAATACACTTCATCGAAGAACTCGTCCTGCAGCTTCTGCATCATCGGTTCATTACCTGCACGCTTCAGTGCAGCAATGAAGCTGTCGTTCTTGTAAAGAGATCTGTTATCCTTCGTGGGGAGATAACGCTGAATCATAGCCGCCACAGCACTGTCGTCTGCGGCTGCATCTACATATCGGTACAGGAGCTTGTCCAGATTACCGTCCTGTGTAGTCTGGCTCGCTCCATACGTGATCTGATAATACGCACCGCCGCCTCCGTCTTTGTAGATGGAGACGTTGCTGTAATCACCTTCAGGGCTGCCCGTCTCGAACACATTCAATGTCTGGATGCACTTTCTGTGAACCTCCGGGGTAATAGCGTCAAACGGGTCCAGCTCCCAGTTCTGTGACTCCTGTACAGTCTCCTCCTTGATCTGAGGCTCGTCAGTTTGCTCTTCTTTGCCCTCAGTGACCTGTATATAGGCCCAGACGGCATCAGCAGTGTTCTTACCCCAGACGCCGTCTGCGACGGCTCCTACGGCCTCCTGGATGCGTTTTGTGATTTCTCTTGTAGTCATGGTAAAGATTACTTCTCGTTTGCGAACGTCATGGGGACAGGAATACTCGTGAAGATGAGATTTCCTTGAGCGTCTGCTGCTCCTGTCGGCATGCTGATCGTCGTTGTCATGGTGAGCGTTTCAGGAGTTACCTCGAACGTAGTTTCAGAAGATCCTCCTTCTCGTACAGAGTGAAGAGCTCCAGCCGTCTGTTGTGTGATGTAATTGTTATCGTTCATTGTAATTGAATTTTATTATGTCAGACTGCCTGAGTTATCTATTTTTCCTTCCAGGAAGTCTAACTGAGTTCTTATCTCCGCTATGGCGCCGTCGATCTGCTCTATACGATCATCCACATAGGCTTTCACCATAATAGCCGTCGTAACGCCTACTCCTGAGTCAATACTAGAAGCCAGCACAACTCCGCCTCGAGTAGCTTCATCGGCAGCTTTTATGGTAAGAAGTCCTGTATTGGCGTCTATGTTGAAACTGGCACCTACCACAATGCCTCCCAACTGTGCTCTTGTTGCTATAGGCATGTTTATGTCAATCTCCTGCCTGCCGACCATAGTTGTTACGTACTTCTGTACGGCGTCCGTTGTAGGGACGGCTGTATAGTTTTGGCCTTGTGGCGCCTGCGTTACATCGTTAGTCAGAAGCACAACTCCCGGGACGATTGTGGTTGCTGGGTAGGCGTCTATGACACCGTCGGACTTGACGTACAGTGGGCCGGAATTGGAACCTGCTGTAGCTGATGGATTCGTTGTATCGTCCCAGGCGCCTTTTTTTGCTATACCAGTAAGACTTGGCTTTTCAGGATTTGATGTTGAAATTTTACCTATAAGCTCTATTTGATCTCTTATGGCTATGTACACATCTCCTGATGTAGGAACTCCTGGTTGGCCTTGCGCTACGCCGTCCGCCAGTTTCACGATACCGTAGCTTCCGATAGCAGCGCTGCGAAGTGTAACATTTCCGTTCTCGTCCACCGTAAACGCCCCGTCAGAACCTCCAGACAAAACACCACCCAAAGCTTCATCCGTTGCGACTGGTATGTTTGCCTTTGCTATGCTGTCTATCTGTGTGTCCACATAGTCCACAGTAGCGACGGGACCTTGCTGTCCTTCTCCGTATACAACTGTTCCCTGGTGCGTATCGCTGGCCGCAGGTACAAACATTGTACCATTGGTATTAACTTTCACAGCAGCGCCAGAAGAAGCTGCTGCTTCTTCATCAGTCATTGCACGGACAAGCCCTGCTTTCTCTTGTGTAGCCAGTGCCAGCTTCAGCGTATTGTATACGTTCTCGATCTGCTGATCCGTGAGCTGCATCAGCGTATTGACGAGCAGGAAACGCGTATCCTTTGACAGATCATCCCAGTTATCTGCGTACAGCGGAGACTTACGCCAGCTGCCGTTGCAGTACACATACAACCCTTCGGAAGATGCAATCATAGACTGCTCCACACCACTAGATGATGGAGCAGCCGGGACTGTGGTTGCAGCTTTGACTGATTTTCCTATAAAATCATTCCACGGCACACGCGCAGTCGTGGTGTTATCCAGCACTACTGGCACTGTCGCTGTGTTCCCTGATCCAAGGGACTGCAGCGGCAGAGAATCTAATCTGATGATTGGTATTGCCATGGTGAGTTGTATAGTTTACAGCAAGGATCCTACACCGCTCCAGCCGAGCTTAGCTCCGAGGCCTGTGCCTGCTGCTATAGCAGCCAGACGAGCCCAGCCTTGTTGCTCTGGTGTCAGATGTTGCATGAAAGCGGCATTCTCCAGCTGCTTAGCCAGAGCTTTACCGCCCTTAAAGCCGGCGTAACCTCCTGCGGTAAGTCCAAGGCCCTTCAGTGCGCCCTTGAGAGGTTTACCTTCTCCGTCAGCAGCGGCGCCTATCAATGCAGGAGACAGCATCAACGCTCTGCGTGCGTTGTCGGAAGGTATCACCTCCGTAAGCTTGTCCTTGATCGCGTCGATATCGGCATCGATCTTACTCTCGGTGTCTGTAGTGCTAGCAAGTTTTCTTAAGTACATAGTTTTCTCTGTGTGTTAGACTTTAATTCAAATCCAGACGATAGTAAAGCTGATAGAAGCAATTCAGTACGTCATCTTGCAGACTGAGCAGCGGCGATGCGTTATCTGTTACCTTCTTGGCAGCAGCTTTGAAATCATCCTCCAGTTGCTTTACAGCTTCAAAGACCTTGTCATCGCTGGGCAATGTAAACTTGATCTCCGGGTTACTGAGTTTGAGTCTCGATCCCTTCTTGCGAATGTAGTACCCCTGTACGCATTCGTTGAACTTATCCATGGAGTCATTCAGATCATCAAACGCCTCGTCCAGAGCCATGTGCTGTGAATAGCGCTTTGTTTTGACGTGAATGGCTTTGAGGTTGGCAGCTATACTGAGCAGTCCGGATATGTTAAGCGAATCCGCAGCAGACTTCTCGAATCTTCCTCCGGCAATATCAGCCAGTGTAAGTGATGTGTTCATATTTTGTTAGTGAATCATTTGGTTGTACTGTGGTGCAGGCACCATCGGTGTATTGTTCAGAGGATGAGCAACCACCTGCTTTCTCATTGCGATCAGGTGATCTATAAGCCCTCCACGGCCATTAGCTTGCTGATTGAACAACGGATTGCTTGACTGCTGCGCAATCTCTCCTATCGCGTTGTTGGGATCAAAATTGATCTGACCAACGATAGATTTTGGCATAACGTGGGCAGGTGCTAAATTCACCAGACCTTTTGTATATCCTGTTACGTGTGGCGAAGCAAAGCTAATCAGTCTTCCGATCCCTGTTGTATTGTACGGCGTTGCCGGGTTATATCCGGGATTAAGGCCGGCTTCTCTCCATGCGTTGGCGGCTTTGGCCATGCCTGCTTGCTGTCCGGCTGCGCGTGGATCATTCATCAGCTGAACGTAATTAGGGTTAAGCTGTCTGTACTGATCGTAGCCATATGCGTTTCCTGCTGCGTCTACGTACTGTCCGTGATTTGCTCCTGCAGCATCCAGCATAGATCCATCGGCTGCCAGACGCATACCGCTAGGTATTCCGTAACTTGCTCTGTGCTGTTCCGCCATCACATGCGGACTCAGGAAGTTGAGCTTATCGGTACCCATAAGCTGACCGCCTATTGCCGCACCTGTACCTGCCATAGTTCCCCATCCAAGTACATTACCTGCCCTACCTGCAGCCGAACTGTTAATTGCATGCATAGGTCTCTGGACAGCCTGATACGCCTGCCCGAGCCTTCCGTAAGAACCATTCATGGTGCCTGTGATAGCACGCTGACCCATATCCTTCCAGGCATCTTTGGTGGCTGTCCAGCCTGCCTTAGCGGCGGCACGTCCGGCCTGTCCGGCGCGATACAGCTTGTTGGCTGTACTTATACCCCTGGCTGCAGCCCCTACACCCTTAAGTGCCGCGCCTACGCCAGAACCAAAACCAGTTGCCAACGCCACATTACCAAGTGTGTCCAATGCGGCTACACCGGCATTGAGCCCTATGTTACCAGCATTACCCAGTACAGTACCGTTCAGATTACGCTGACGCAGCGCTTCTTCATATGCGTCGCCTGCGGCTCCCTGATAATCGTTATCCCACCACTGCATGTCGATGCCACGGTTGGCCGCCAGCTGCTTGCTTCTATTGTAACCATTGACAGCGTCACCCAGTCCGACAAAAGGATCAATAACGAAATCGGCAGCGTGACCCCAGAAACCTTTTCCTTGTTCTTCTATTTGTTTTACTTGTTCCGGGGTAAGACCTTTGGCCGCTGCCTGAGCATAGTCATCGGCTTCGCTCTGATAGTTTGAAGCTCCGAGCGATCCTATCTCTTCCATACCTCTTGCCAAACCTTCAGCACCGAACAAACGTGCAGCACGAGCAGGAAGATTAAACAGATTCATGAATGTCGCCCCGCCACTGGTCTGACGCTGCTGAGTGAAATCCTTGAACTGTGCTTGCTCTTCCTTGGCCTTGGCGTCTCCTTGAGCTGCACGTTCATTTATCTGCTGCTCGTATCCGCTATAGGCTTGTCTGGCGGTGTCCAATGCTTCTTGCCAGCGTCGAATGTCGGCTGGATTAGAGTTTGGATCCGCTTTCAATCGGTTGAGGTTGGCTTCTGCCGTCAGGATCTCTTTGTGACGATTCACCAAGTTGCCCTGCATAGATACTTTATCGCCTATGCGTGCCAACTTGTGATCGGCCTGTGTCTGTGCTTGGGCTCTCTCCTTTGCTATCCTGTTCTGCTCTGCGATTTGTTTCTGTTCTGCAGACATCCCGCCGCCCGGAGGAGTAGCGTTTACAGGAGCACTAGCCTGTGCCGGCTGCGGAGCTTGCTGTCGAGCCGGTGCCGGGGCCGAAGCGTTCTTGGCGAGTCTCTTTCGAAGCTTACCTACGTTGTGTGCTGCGGCCAAAGCACTATCCAGCTGCGTCTGCAATCCAGCAGACACATACGGATTGTTCTTCTTTGCTTCCTGCGTGTATTTGTCGATAGCTGCCTGCTGCGATGCTCTGTAAGCATCTACATCCTTACGAGCAGCTTCGGTCATTTTTACATAATCCTTAGCGTTAGCATCTGCAGTAGCTTTGATGGATTCTGCATCGCGTTGAGCTATATTGACAGTAGCGTCAGCTTCTGCTTTAGCTACCTGCATCTGCTGTCGGGCCGTTTCGCGCTCTAGATTAGCACGATGTCTTTCTTCTGCAGCCGCACTTTCTGTGCGCTTCTTGTCTAATGCAGCCTGCTCTTTGCGCAGACTATCTTCTGCTCTACGCTGCTCGGCCTGAATCTCTGCCCTGGTACGCTCTTTTTCTACTTCCAGCTTAGCTTCATTCAGCTGACCCTGCAGCTTAGCGATCTCGCTATCCTTCTCTGCGGCCACTTGCTGAGCCGCCATATTAGGATCTTCTCCTTGCGGCTGTTGCGGAGCCTCTATAGCCTTAGGCATGCTGGGAGCGCCAGGAGGTGCAGCCATCTGTGCAGCCGCCGCCATAGCCTGATTCCCGGGGGATTGCTGTGGAGGAGGCGTTCCGGCCTGCTTGACGAATGCTAAAAGTTCACGTGTAGAAAACATGGCCCTTATTGTTACTTAGCTTTCAAACCGTTAATAGACTGCTGTATGTTGGCGAAGCGGCTGGTAAGCTTGCCAGGTGCGGTCAGCTTCTGTGCAGTATGGCTTGGATTTTTCACCTGTGCGGTAGCTCGTGGATCTGCAGGCTTACCTCCACCCTGTGGCGGAGCCTGTCCTGCAAACTTGGAGAATTCGTCAAAGTCGTCTCCTTCTTCGCCTGTGCGACCTGTAACCTCATCTGCAGCATCGGCCTCTTCGAGGGACTCGCCTTGCGTAGGATGCACAGGATTCATTCCTGTAGCCCCAAATGAAGCTCCTACTGCTTGCATCGACTTAGCCTTTGCTTTTTCTGCGCTGCGACGACGGGCATAATTGTAATCAGCATACCCGGGAAGCAAGTATTCCAGGGCGGGCAATCCGTCGTCGTGCTTCTCTTGTGACTCAGCCGATCTGGCTTCTTCCTGCATGCTAGCAAGGCCTCTTCCCAGCAGGAACGGCGTAAGTGCACCTACAGCAGCACCTGCCAGGCGTCCTACTTTTGGATCAGTAGTTTTGATATACTTGTTTCCGATATAGCCGCCAGCAGCAGCTCCCAACAAACCTGTCAGTACAGATCCTACACCTTCGTGGTAGGCACGGGAAGCATTCTTCACAGTGCTACCTTCTGCATTAAACGACCCACCCGCCTTCAGTCGGAAGAAGTCTTCCAGTGTAAAATCATCGGTCTCGCTGTATGTTACGGACGGGCCGTGAGCGGCACCGTCTGCAGAATTACGAGTAAGCACACCGGCGCCCTTCAGCATGCCATACTTGGCTTCGTACTCTTCGATAGGAATCAGTTTTCCTGTCTCAGGATCACGCTTACGCATGTTGGCCTTGATGTTACGTACAGCCTGACGCTTGATGTTTGTCTCAATGCCTTCCAGCATTGCCGGAGACAGGTTACCCTCGATAAGAGGTACCTCAACAATAGCGGCAGAGTTAGGATCTCCATTCTTGCCTGGAATCTTGTAGCGGATGCGTCCTACCTCTTTATTTTGCTTTCTCGATGTTATCAGCTTTGCCAGTAGTCCTGCCGCTCCCAGACCAAGAGCTCCAGCACCCACATACTTAAGCGTCTTGTTAAGTGCTGCATCATTTGCGTTGTCTACAGCTGCGTCTGTTGGCTGATTCTTAAGTACGGTGTTTGTTGCATCCACCGTCTTATCAAGCTTTTCCATCAAAGGCAAAGCTGACAGTGCCAAATCTTTACCCACAGCACTGCCTAAGCCGACTGACATACCTTTAATGTCGCCTTTGGCTGCTGCGCCGCCTGCGGCAGCACCCAGAATGCCATTCAGTACGAAGTTACCTACACGACGCTTATCCCAATGACTATAGTCATCGTGCATCATGTAATCCATACCGGCACCTGTAGCTACAGCGCCTGCAACATTCGGCATAAACGGCTTAATCTTAGTCCATATCGACATATTCCTTAAAACTTCTCTTGAATTGTTACGCCTAATCCATTAGCCAGCCCTTTAGAACGCATATTGTGCGAACAAATATACGAACGAACTTCGTCTACTCTTGCTGACTTTTCCATTAAAATCTTAGCTACGGCTTCCTTAGCAAAACCTTTTGATCTATACTCCGGGAGGATGCCGATCGAGTAGGAACCGATCTTGCGTCCGTTGATGCGCTGCTCCTGCCAGCCCACAAAACCTGCGGCAGCCTTGGTCATGTTATCGCGGATCAAGTATACACTCTCGTGACCAGCAACCCCAAGTCCGTAGGGCCAGTAACTCGGATCCTCGTCATATACCTTCTGCATTATGTCCTCTACCTCGGACAATGCAGAAGCATTCTTGACCAACTCAGAGCCCGCTGCCACGGCTATGTGCTCGATAGAATAGGAAGCCATCTTATTCAACTCCAGGTCAAATAATCTTCTGTTGCGGGCCCTATTACGCATGAACCCGGTTATCCCTGCTCCTATCACACCGAGCGTTGCTCCGAATTTACCTACACCTCGTTTTGCGGCTTCCAATGTTCTAGGCAACCAGTTTGCAGGAAGCTTACCGGCTAACTCATGCGGCTCCAGAGCTCCTATCGCGGCTTTCAGATCATTCAGCGAAGCTGTATGACCTTTCCGAAACTGCTCTATAGCGCGACGCTTCAGCTCTGCTCCTGCTGTCGATGCCTGTTTAATTCCTGTTGTGTCCATGCTATACATCCTGCCGTTATGATACAGTATTAACTTGACGAATGCAACACTTACATTATCACTCGTCGCTTATACTTACTTGTCCAAATCCAATAATATAAATACCATCCGGAATCGCCTTATGTTTACGGAACAACTTCAAAATAGGCCTTATATTACCGGCGTCCGCAGCTTCTTTAGCTTCCCTTAACGTATCTGTATCCGGTAAGAAAGCCGACAAGTGACGCGTCTTGACGCGCATCGCGCCAGCTTGCTTGATGTTCCGCAAAACAACGAGTACCTTCTTAGATCCGGCTGCCTTCTCCTGTTCTTGTGCCGGAGAGGCTTTTGTGCTCTTATCTCTGGCAGTGCGCATAAACTGTCCGGACTTGGGATCTCTCACAGGACCTTTCTCTTCCGGCTCACTTTGTACTTGCTTTGTCACTGCGGCCTGCTTCTTATTTCCTATCTCAATGTCTGCGCCCAGAGACACATTGCCCTTGCGGATAGCATCTATGGCCTCTTCCTCTGTGTCGAAGCGTACAGGCGCCGTGGGAGCCGATGTGGCAGCAGTATACAATCCAAGGATCTGCTCCTGCTTAGGCAGAGGCACAACCTTCCCGGGAAGTCTGTCTGAGAACGGTGTCTTGGAGGGCAGCAAGCGCTCGTAGGTTTCCTTTACCGCAGCGTCAGATGAAGGGACGTGCACGTTGATCGTGTCGCCGTCGAAGTCAGCATTCAATCCCGTGGTCACATAAGGATTGATCTTGATGTCCTTGCCTTCGTGTACCTTAGCTTTAGCACCGAGAATAGAGAACTTGTGCCAGGCTGGAGCACGAGAGTATACAACCGGACGTTCATCCATCACTTGTTTCAGAGCATGCTTAGCGTAGTCTGTACGATCCTTCGTCTGCTTAAGTGCTTCTGAGTCAGTCATACCAAGCTGCTTCAAACGACGTTGCACGTACGGCGCATACATCGTGAATGCCATCTCCTCTGGCAACTCGATCTCATCGATACTCAGCTCCGGGTTAACAGTGATCGTAGAACGTCCTACGTTGTCCTGCGTCTTAGCGAGCATCTTGCTCTGGACGTACGAGTGCTTAGCTGTAGTACCTACGATCGTCTTGAGGAAGCCCTTTACTTCCTTGGCCTTGGTCTTTGGCTTAACAGGATCCCCGTAGCCGTACAGGCCCTTCACAGCGTCGTACAGAGCCAAGCGACTCTGCCCCACATTGTCATCTCCAAAGACCTCACGTTCCTCGTTGTACGCGTCTCTTATGTCGAAAAGATCCTTATACAACACATTGGCATCACCAGGTATAAGAGAGTCGCCTTGTGCCGCAAACGGACGATACTTAGGAGGAATCACCGGGACAGCAGAGATCATGTAGTCGCTAGGACTGAGCTTGTTTCTACGCATGCCTTTGGCTATGTTGAGCAGGGCCACAGCGTTGGATCGCTTGGTCTTCTTTCCCGTCTTAAGATCATCGTTAGCCCTGCGTTCCAGGTCGTCCACAGTAATCTTGCTGAGGGCGCGTGCTATAGCTTCTGGACCTGTTCTGGGTTCGTTATCGTCTGCCATAAGCACAGTATACACTTGGATCGGGCTTCAGTCAATGTAAACAAAGACTTTACAATAATATCTTCACGTGACATTATATGCGTATGTCCTACTTAAACACAAATCTTACACAGCTCGTTAAATTCGCCAAAGAAAAAGACGAGAAAAAGAAAAAGAAAACATCCGACGACACCAGATTCACTGTCGGTCAGCTCCTCCCTTCTGGACAAGCAGCATTTGTAGCCGGAAGATCACCGGAAGAGCAAAATATAGCAGCAGTTAACGGTCTAAAAGTTGCCGGAGGCGGTCTTCTCGGAGCCTTAGCCGGCGCCGGTCTTGGCGTTGGCGGTGCTGCACTCCTTAATAAAAAATTGGGTCTGGGATCCTGGGGATCTGACGTCGAGGCTAAGAAACGCAACATGGTCATCGGTGGTATAGCCGGTTCCTTGCTTGGAAGCGGCGTAGGCAGAGCCACAACGTACAAGACTATGATGAAGAACCGAGGTTTAGATCCTGATATGAGCCTCCGTCATCATCTGAGTCGATCTGCTCGAGCTGAAGCGCTTCTCGGCGGAGACGAGGAAGCACAAAGAACAGCTTTCAAGCGTGCAGTGCCTCGTATGGTAGCTAACAGCCTTTTGACATCGGGCACGGGCGGTATAGGCTTGGTTGTACCTCCGCTGACAGCCAGACTGCAACGCACATTCGTAGATAACGCAGATCACGAATAATTACACCTACACCCTCTATCAAAACCCCCCCTTAATCTTTGCGATTAAGGGGGTTTAGTTATGTCAACTCTGATAAAAATGTCTGCTGCAATCTGGCACGACGATCACACACATGCACAGTAATATCCTCTGCAGGTGTATACTCCAATTCTCCTTCCTCGTTCGTGAAATTGATTGATCCTGACTTATCTGTATACACATGTACGCCTGGCCGTGCCGATATGATGTAGGTTACCCCTTTCTTCAAATGAAACATGCGCTCCTTTTTCTGCCTGGTAGGAATGATGATCTCGTCGATAACCCACATAGCGGATTCGACCGCATTCTCCAGTGGAGTACATATGAGACGGCTCCCGTCGCGATGCTCGTATGAAAACTCAGCAAATATATTCATGCGATGCGGTGCTGTATCTGTAACAGCCGGCACATAGACAGTGCCGTATCCGTAATGAATGCGAAACCCTTTATACACATACTCCATGACCGGGGCGTAAGGTTTTGGAGGAACTGGGAAATCAACTGGCAGTTGTGTGTTGTTAGGCGCTTGCTGTCGAGATATCCATGTCTCGGCATATGACTCGGCCTTTCTTTTTTTAGGAAGTATTTTACTTTGATCGGTGCATATCGCGTACTGAAATGAAGCATGAGCCCCTCCATTCCAGTCGTACACAGTAACAGATCTATCAGTAGCAATGTAATGCCACCCATCTATCGCAACGCTTTTATATTTCATAATAGTCTCGCCTGGATTCGAACCAAGACAGAGGGAATCAAAATCCCTAGTGCTACCTTTACACCACGAGACCAACTACTCTTCAGAGCGTAACTAGCTTTGTCCCTCTGAAGAGCTAAGTTCACTGCGTTTTCGACCGGGAACTTAGAAGGCACGTGACAGGTTCTGGAATGCTGCGCTTATATCCCTGTCAGACCTCTGCTGTGTGTCAGTCAGCAGGAACTGTCCCTATTTACTTTGGCGCCAAGAGGCTAGGGCT
>JAEIGA010003822.1_pt1 | contig 23427 bp, 35 predicted proteins | sample 9270691 | NCBI WGS metagenome assembly JAEIGA01 (sample SAMN17057246, study PRJNA624740) | gut metagenome | biome: biome; isolation source: fecal sample | host: Bos grunniens | place: China: Xizang | collected 2019 | reverse complement strand
TTTTTTAAAAAAGTTCGGAATGTTCTGTTTTTTCGGTTAAAGATGTGTTATTATATATATGGAGAGTTGTTGTGAAACAATTTTCCACATCCAAATTCTTTAATCCCCGAAGAACTACAGGCCGCCAAAACCCTGTAGTTCTTTTTTTGTAGGAGAAATTATGAAACTTGAATATATAGATGTGAATTGTCCTTGTTGTCATAACAAGGTTTTTAAAGTTGAAACACACACAAAGAATAGCCACACAGGAGTTTGCCGAGAATGTTATCGAACAATAACAAGGCTACCTGATGGCAAAATCAAAAGTCACTTTGGATTGCCAGAGAAAACAACATCTGGTGGAGCGAGGTTTTATTAAATGAGTAACAGAAGAAAACTACAAGACATTGTAAAAGGTCGATATGGTAGAAAAATTGCATATACTGATGTAGAAACAATAACAGAAGAAAACATCATATCTGTTCTAGGCGAGACTTGTGGTGCTTTTACATTCAATAAATCCATCGTGAAGTATTTGTGGGATTATTACAAGGGCGATCAACCTATCTTGTATAGGACAAAGGTTGTCAGAGATGATCTGGATCCTAACAATGTAGTTGAAAATCACGCTTGGGAAATCGTACAGTTTAAAACAGGCCAGACATACGGCGAACCTATCCAGGTAATTGCTATGGGCGATAATGAGCAGACAAATGCTCTGGTAGATAAGTTCAATGATTATTTAAGAATCGCTAATAAATCAGCACGAGATATTGAGTGTGGATTGTGGCAGAGTGCCGTAGGCTTTGGATATAAGGCTGTATTGTTTAATAAAAAGGGAGCAAATATCCCATTTTTGCTTACAGTTCCTACACCTATGGACACATACATTGTTTATTCAAGACAAACAAAACAACCTTTAATGGCTGTACAGGAGCTAAAGGATGCAGATAAGCAAATTTATAAGCTTTGCTTTACAGATACACACATTTATAAAGTGAAAAATGGAGAGATAGTAAATACACAACTAAATGGTTTCCAAAGAATACCTATTGTTGAATATCCTAATAATCCTGAAAGAATTTCAGACATTGAGTTAGTTATTTCGATGTTAGATGCGATTAACAATATGCAATCTAACAGAATGGATGCTGTAGAGCAATTCGTACAGAGTTGGGTTAAGTTCATAAATTGCGATATTGATAGCGATTCTTTTAAAGAGATGAAAAAGATGGGTGCTATATCTGTTAAGCAGAATACAGATAATGGTAAAGCCAATGTTGACATAATGTCGCAAGAATTAAAGCAGAGTGAAAGCCAGATAGCAAAGCAAGACCTTTGGGATAATGTGTTATCTATTTCGGCTATTCCAAATAAGCAAGGCAACTCTAGTGGAGACACACAGGGTGCTGTACAATTAAGAAACGGATGGGATTTTTCAAAGCAAAGAGCAAGAATGAAAGATCCATTTGTTGTTGAAAGTGAGAGAGCCATTGATGATGTTATTTTGAATGTAATCAAAATCAAGGGCAAGGATGATGTTCCACTTTCAAGTTTAGATTATGACATTCAGATTTCACATAGTCCAACAGACAATATGTTGGTTAAGGCCGAAGTATTCCAGATGTTAGTACAGAGTGGTATTCATCCACTTGTGGCAATCAAAGCTTGTGGCTTGTGGAATGATCCTGAAAAGGTATATACAATGTCAAAGCCTTATCTTGATGCAATTTATCAGACATTGGATGAAAAAATTGAGCAGATGGGCTTACAGGAGCAATTAGATAAAGCAAATAAGTTGATTGAGGAATACAAGAATGGCATTAGCGAGTAGTGATGAACTGAATAATCATAAACTTGTTACTGTTTATAAGGCTAGGGCGATGGCTTATGACAAATTCTTTGGAGAAATGGAACTCGAAGAAGAACAAATTAAGCAAAGAATCGAACTAGCCAAGAAACTTGAAAGTGTATTTGATAAATTATTTACTTTAGCAAGTGCAATGATAATGGCAGACCAGGTGTTAGATATTGAATATTTAACAGACTATGCTACAAGGGGCATAATTGGTGCTATAAACAGTTTTGGAATAGATACCGAGTATTCCTATGCCTACTTCAATGAATTTGCTAGAAACTTATCTGACGAAGTTGTAGGCACTACTGAAAAGCACATAGACGATAATCCTTGGTGGACCTCAAACGATAGAGCGATGTCTATCGCAGAAAATGAAACCAATGCGATTATGAACTATGTAGACTTACAACAGGCCATAGAAGATGGCTACACAAAGAAAACTTGGGTAACAATGCACGACACAAAGGTTCGTGACACACACAAGGCCGTAGATGGACAAACAATCAGCATATACGACACATTCAATGTAGGTGGATGTATGATGTTTGAGCCAATGGATATGGAAAACGGAACAGGAGAAGAAGTAGCAAATTGCAGATGTTCACTCCGTTTTAGTGGTAAGAAAAATAATGAGGGCAACGAGTAATCGTTGTTCTTTTTATTTATATAAATTTAGCACCTATGCGTAAATAGGATTGAAACACATTGAGTGGAGAAAACCACCGAATAAAAAAATCGTAGTGTTCAAGGAGGTAATTAAATGAACAGAGAACAGGCAAAAGAAAACCTAATTTCGATGGGTATTGCTGAACCAACAGAAGATGCAATCACAAAGTATCTCAATTCGGTTCACGCAGAAACAAAGAAAGCAAATGACAGAGCCAATGCGTTACAAGCTGATGCAGACAAGGCCGCAGAGTTACAGGCAAAGTTAGATGAAATTTCTAACCAGAACCTAACAGACATTGAGAGAGCAAAGAAAGAGACAGAAACCGCAAACAACAAGATTTCTGAACTTGAAAAGCAGATTTCAACAATGACATTGAAGTCAAGTCTTGCAGAACAGGGTATTGTAGGAGAACAGGCAGATAAACTTATTGAGAGTTTATCAGGTGGATCTTTTGATGTTGCTGTTTTAGGACAGATTATCTCTGATAAAGAGAAAGCCGCCGCTATTGCCAAGGAAAAGGAAATTGCAGACAAAACACCTAATCCTGGTGGTGGTGGAAGTAATGACGATGATACAAAGACAGAGGCTGAAAAGGCCGCTAGTGCAATCGTCGGTAATATTGGAAGTGAAGATACTTCCGAAATTGTTTCATCATACTTATAGGAGGAAAAAACGATGAAGTTTACAAAAAACGCCGTGGCTAATCAGCCAGAAATCCTCAAAAGAAGATTGGGTGGCGAGTTGTTAGAGCCTATCACAGTTGTTTTTGGGGAAAATGTAACAGAAGTTAAGGGTGGTACACCAATCGCCGCAGATGGTAGTGTAGCCACAACAACAGAGGGAACAAGCAATGCCGTAGGTATCTTGCTCTATGATGTAACTGTAGGAGAGCCTGTAGGTTCACTTATCAAGGCATTTGCTGTGGTTAATACAGCTAACGCAAACGCTAATTCTGGTAATGCAATTACAGACGATGTAAAAGAGGCATTGCCACTTATTGTATTTGAGTAATTAGGAGGTAACACAAAATGAAAATTACAGATGTATATAGTGCTAAAGCTATTGCTCTTGTTCACGAGGAAACAGCCTCTAACAAGATTCCATATTTAGGAGAGGCTTTGTTCCCAAGACAGAAGAAAGCATCACTTGACTTGAAGTGGGTTAAGACAAAGGGTGGTTTACCTGTTTCTTTAGCTCCATCTGCTTTCGATACAGTATCAACTATTAGAAGTCGTGAGGGTATCGAGATTACAGAGACAGAGATGGCTTTCTTTAAGGAATCAATGATTGTAAAGGAAAAGGATGAACAGGACATTATGCGTGTTCAGGACAGCACAGATCCTTTTGCACAGGAAGTTATTTCAAGACTTTACAATGATGCAGACACACTTGTTAAGGGTGCTGATGTAGTACCAGAGAGAATGAGATTTCAGTTGCTAGCCGCATCAAACGGCCATCCATCAATTTCTATTTCTGCTGACGGAGCTACATATGCTTACAACTATGATCCAGATGGTTCATACGCAACAAACAACTTTGCTACACTTTCAGGAACTTCTGTATGGACAGATTATACCAATTCTGATCCACTTGCAGATGTACAGACAGCTATGGACGCTGTTGAGGAAAATACAGGTTCAAGACCTACAATGATGATTGTATCAAAGGCTACAATGAACCACTTAAAGAAGAATAGCAAGATTAAGTCAGCTATTCTTGCACAGAATGTAACAGCCAACATTCTTATGACAGACGCTCGTGTAAAGGAAATCTTTGCTAACGAGTTAGGAATTGCTGTTATTGTTTACACAAAGAAGTACAAGGATGAATCAGGTGTTGTTCACGCTTTCTACCCAGATGGAATGGCTACACTTATTCCAGATGGTGCTTTGGGTAAGACTTGGTTTGGTATGACACCATCCGAGAGAACACTTGTTAATAAGCCAGATTCTGATGTTTCTATCGTAAACACAGGTGTTGCTGTTGCTGTAACACTTCTTGAAGATCCAGACCAGACAAAGACAACAGTATCAGAGATTTGTTTGCCATCATTTGAGAGAATGGATGAAACATATCAGATCAAGTGCTACTAATCTTGATATGAGAGAGGTATTGTTATGTCAGTATATCAGCATAGAGTAAAGCATAACGGGGTATGGTATGAGCCAGGTACAGATGTACCTGACGATACCACTCCTGAAAAGATTGTCGAACCACTTAAAGAGGACAATGTAGCAGAGCCTACAGCAGAGAACACAAAGGATTTTCCATATAACAGAACAGAAGTAAACAGATTATCAACATCTGATTTGCAGAAGATTGGTGCTGAATATGGAATTGAGAACGCATATGAGACAAGTGGATCACAGTTGAAGAAAATGCTTATTGAGAAATACGGATTATAAGATAGTAAAGAGGTAAGATATGGCATTAGCAGATAAAGTAAATGAGAAAGCAACATCATATTGGAACGCAACTAATGAGGAATCAATAGATGCAATGCCTATAACTATTGTTGATTTTGTTATTGAATATATGACTTCTTCTTGCCACTTCCCAAAGCATTTCACGGCAGATGTGATTGAATCAACACTAGAGCGATATGTTTCTACATTAGCTATGGCTTGTGTTGAAGTTTACGCAAAAGCGGGAGCAGAGGGCGAAAAAGTACATAGGGAAAGCGATATGTCATTGACTTATAGCACAGCGTGGATTTCAGATACACTTGTGGCTAGATTACCTAATTATGTATCAGTAATATCCTAGAAGATTGTGCATAGGTAGTTTGCAGATGTGAATTACCTGTAGGGTTTCTGTCTATATTGGTGGTGGGCTGACAGAATTAAAAATAACAGCACAGAGAGGTTCACAATGAGTGTCGCAAACATTATTATAACAATTTGTTCAACAATAACAGGTATGGTTGCTGTTGGAACATTGATTTATAAGGCTGTATCAAAGACATTGGAAAAGACATTAGCACCTATCAACAACAAGATAGATGAAATGGACAAAAGAGAATGTCAGAGTACCCTTATAGACTTCTTGTGTGATGTGGAAAATGGCGTTGAAAAAGACGAGACACAATGGAAACACGCACATACAATATACGACCATTATACCAATGATTTACACGGAAATTCATATGTTCACGATAAATGGGAGCGTGTGGTAGCCGTTGGAGAAAAATAATGAGAACTTTGAGAAGAATTAGACAAAAAATGTATTATTCCTTGCCAATAAATCCAGAGCCTGTTTATGAAACAGACGAAAATGGCAATATAATCTACATTGACATAGACGGGGAGCAAGTTCCTGTTGAATGTGGATATACAAGCAATACATTTAGTGAGCCTGTAGGATTTAGGGCTAGTATTTGTTCAAAACTGAATGAGATGCACTTAAAGGCCTATGGTGTAAGCCAAGATGGTATTCTTGCGGAAATATGCGTTACAAAAGGCTATCTTCCATTAGTTTTCGGTAGTAAAATTTGGAAATCATCTGAAATTGAGTATGATGATAACCATATGCCAATAGTAGATAGTGCTGATTATACAGTTGTGGGTATTCTGGATGAATTTCCTAACTATGATTGGTACTTATTACAGAGGATAAACAATGCACAAGCAGACATTCAAGGCAAAGCTAACGAGCAAGGATCTGATGAAGTTATCACAGAACCTTAATAAATATTATGAAAATGAGATAAAAGCGAAAATTCGACTATATGTAGAGCAACTAGCATCCGTTGGAATAGAAGTAGCCTATCGCTACACAGACGATAAATATAAATCGTACATTATGTATGCCAAGACCGATGCGGTTAAAACTTCTACAGGGTATTGTTCAATCTTTTATGGCAAGGACATAGCACCATTGCTTATGACTTGGCAAGAGAACGAAGATGGTTATGAAATTTCGCCTATTCTTATGGCTGAATTTGGTTCTGGTTTCTACAATGAAAACTTGTATAATGTTCAAGCTCCAACACAAGGTTCAATGCCTGGACAAATTCACGCAATGGATCCTAATGGTTGGTATTGGACAGATGAAGATGGTAACAAACATCATTCTATCGGAGAATTGCCTACACATCCTATGTATATGGCATATTTAGAGATGGTAAATCAAGTAGACAGAATAGCAAGAGAGGTTTTTGGATAAATGAGTGTAGATTGGGTTACAACCACACAAAGCGAAATTTATACGATTGTTTCCACGAAAGCAAGAAAGAATCTCGTATCTTCATTTCCAGATATAAGATTTACCGAGAATGAAGAAAGTGGAAATTCGTTAGTGAAATATCCTAATGTATATATTCACTTTCTACCTAGTGCAGAGCTAGGAAAAGACTTGGAAAGAGACGATATAAATGGTTTCATTTGTGGAGCAACAATCCAAGTAACTGTTAGTACAAAACAGGGCGAAAAAAGTGCAATTAAAGTGTTAAATGAAGTCTTAAAGCAATTCAAGAGTTTGCTATTTGAGGTTACATTAACAATAGAACGCACAAAAACAGGTACAACGGACACAAAACAAGTAATTGCTCGTGTTCGTAGATATATATACCAAGACGAAGAAATTTAGTAAAATAAACGGAGGTACAAAAAATGGCTACAGGTTTAAAGTCAAGAGTGCTTTATAAAGTCCACGAGGGCGATACAAATGTTGCACCTACAAGTTGGGCGGGCGAGTACAGATTGATGTTGAGAGCAAAATCAATTCCATCTCCTGTTGGAGAGAGAAATATGGTTGATGTTTCAACACTTGAAGATGATATGGAGGTTCAGGAGCCAGGTCGTAGAGCGTCAGCTAGTGTTGCTTTACAGGGTGCTTTTGAAAAGACTTATCTCGATCAGCAAGTTGCATTAGCAGGGCAGAAACTTGATGTTATTCATCTTTATGGTACAGATGGATTAGGAAGTATTGGAAAGTTGGGATATGTTGGTGTTCCTGATGTTAAGCCAGACGATGCAGAGGGAGACAACCACCTGACAATGACAGTTAATATGGCTGTATCTTGTGTTCCTGAATGGATTAGTGATGGTTACGATGTAACTGTTACAGGCGAGGGAGACAATATGGTATTTACAGTTGCTGTACACACACCACAGCCATAAGTGGTAGGAATTTAAAATGGAATAATGAGGGGGCAGATTTCGGTCTGCCCCTCTCTCTATTTAAAAACACATTAAGAGAGAGTAAGAGAGAGGTATAATAAAATGAAAGAGATTGTAATAAACAAAAAGACATATAAGATTAAGTTCGGATATAACTGTTTTGCTGACACAGACTTGTTAGAGAGAGTACAGGATATTACAAAGCTAATGAGTGGGAAAGATAAAGACGCAACAGAAGAAGATGGTGTTGCTAATGTAAAAATGTTGTTTTCTGTTGTTAGGGATTTGTTGTTTGTTGGTTTCAAGAAATACAACCCTGTTGACGAAGTAGAAGAAGTTGGAGATTTGCTTGACACATATCACGAAGAATGTCCAGAGGGCGAAAGCAGAGAATTGATGGACATTTTTTCAATGCTTGGCGAAGAACTTATGAATGAGGGTTTTTTAGTCGGTCTGTTCAAGGAAATGGAACAGGAGGACACACCGAAGAAACCACAGGATCACAAGAAGAAAGCAACAGCGAAGAAGTCAGGGAACATTACCCAGATATAATATGGAATACCTTGTTACCTTTTTATTTGTCTATTGGAGTAAGCGAAGAAAAGTTTATGGATAGTAACCCTAATGAGTTAAAACCATATGTTCTCGCTTACAAAATGACATTAAAGAGGAATGACGAGGCTGATTACAGATTAGGGCAATATATACAATCAGCAATAGGTTCTTGTTTAAACAAAGAAAACAAATATGTTGAAAAGCCGTTTTTATCTGACATTCTTAAAGAAGAAACAGAGGATGATTACGACATTGAAAGAAATGAGAGAATTGCTGTTATGGAAATGCAACAATACATACTTGAATTAAACAAACAAGGTGGTATAAATTAGGAGGTTATTATTATGAGTGATAAAACATATGACTTAATTAAGAACATTGCTTTATTAGCTGTACCCGTGCTGACATTCCTTGCATCGTTGTGTACGATTTGGAATGTTCCACATTGTGCTGAAATTACAGCAACACTTACAGCTATTGACGCCTTATTAGGTGGAATTGTTGTAGTAGCAAAGAAAATTCACGATAGGGAGGCTTAAAATGGAATTATCACAGGCACAAAAAGATTTTATTGTTAATTTATGGGTGGCCGCAAACGAGATTTGTCCACAGTATAATTTAAAAGCAATTGATGGTATCGTTGCACAGGCTTGTTTGGAGAGTGGTTACGGCTCTAGTTCACTTGCATCAAAATATCACAATTACTTTGGTATGAAGTGTGGTGCAAATTGGGTAGGCAGATCAGTTAATCTTGCTACCAAGGAAGAATATTCTGGACAGGTAGTAAATATCAGAGACAATTTTAGAGTTTTTGATGATGTAAAGAATGGTATTCGTGGATATTGCAACTTTATCGTTGGATATTCTCGTTATTCTAACCTTTTAGGTGTTGAAGATGCAAGAGAGTACATCACAAGACTTAAAAATGATGGATGGGCTACAGATAGCAAATACATTGACAAGGTATGTAACATTGTTCCTGTTGTTCAGGAGACAATGAAAGATGTATTTGAGTATCTTGACGCTGTAAACAACGGAAAGGTTGAACAGCCAAAGGCTGAAACTACAGATACATATGTTGTAGTAAAGGGCGATACACTTTCAGGTATCGCAAAGAAATTTAATACATCGGTAGCAAAGTTAGTTTCACTTAATGGACTTTCAAACCCTGATTTGATTTATCCTGGACAGACTTTGCGAGTAACAGAGACAGGCGGTGCGGTTGCAAACACATATACAATTGCAAAGGGCGATACACTTTCTGGTATTGCCAAGAAGTTTGGAACTACTGTTAAGGCATTACAGGAGTTAAATGGAATTGCTAATGCCAACAAGATTTATGCGGGACAGACAATTAGAATCTCGTAGAATTAGGGGGCTTGAAATATAGCCCCCTTTTTTTATATAAAATTTTAGAGAAAAGGAGGTATGAAAAGGCGATATGGATATTGAACAGTTAAATATACAAGTCGATAGTGATATTCGTAGAGCAGATAGTGGCTTACAAGCTCTCACAAGCAAGATTAACACACTTGCAAGTGCTATGGGTAAGATTGAGCGTATGAACACACAAAGTGTCTCAAATTCGCTAAATACATTCTCACACGCTATGCAGAGAATGAGTAGTATTAAAGCTCCTGACTATAATAGACTTGCAAAAGGCCTTGATAGATTAGGAAATGTAAATCACGGAAATATTCAAAGTGTTGCTAATGCGTTGACACCATTTTCTACATCTTTGAATATGTTGAACAATGCAACTTTCGACAATAAGAATATCCAGAACCTTATCAATTCCCTTACAAGGTTGTCTAATGCTAATGTAGGAAATTTGCAGAGCATAAATCTAGGAAATTTAGGAAATCAGATTTCTGCTTTTTCATCACAGATGCAGAACGCACCACAAATTGATAAGAATGTTATTCAATTCACTAATGCTATAAGTAACCTTGCCAGATATGGACAAAATATTCCTATTGTAAATGCTAGTTTAAACTCATTAGGAAATGAAATGATCCATTTTATGTCTGCTATGGCTAATGCACCTATAGTAGCAAATGAAACCACGCAATTTGCTATGGCTATCGGTCAATTAGCAAGTGCGGGGCAGAATACAGGAGTTACGGCGGCCAATTTATCAACCTTGGCTACAGAATTGAGTAAATTTATGGGTGTAATGTCAAAAGCACCTATAGTAAGTCAGAATACAATTCAAATGACACAAGCTTTGGCTAATTTGTCTAATGCGGGTAAAACAACTATCCGTAACACAAATGGTATGAGGACCTTTTTCGATGTTTTAACATCTGGTTCAAATAAATCAGCCAAGAGTGTTAAGAGTTTGGCTTATTACTTTGGAAAACTATATGCAAACTTCTTTATTGTCATTAGATTGTTTAATTTGTTTAAGAAATCAATCGACTTTGCTAGTGATTTGACAGAAGTACAGAATATTGTTGATACAACATTCGGTTCTATGTCTAAAAAGGTTGAAGAATTTGCTAGTACATCCATTCAGAGTTTTGGTATGTCAGAACTTACAGCCAAGACAGTTGCGGGGCAATTTCAGGCTATGGGTACAGCAATGGGTATTTCTAATCAGCAAGTTAAACAGGCTACAGAATACCTAAATGGACTTGGAAAGACAGTAAACGGCTTGTCTTATGGATATAATACAGTATCAGATAGTATGGCTGATATGTCATTAAATTTGACAAAGTTGGCCGCTGATATGGGTTCTTTCTATAATAAGACATATGAAGATGTGGCAGAGCAATTACAATCAGGTGTTATGTCTGGTAATGCCAGAGTATTAAGACAGTATGGTCTTGATTTAACACAAGCAACAGTACAGGAATGGGCTTTAAAGCACGGATTAGATGCAAATATGAAGTCTATGTCACAATCTGAAAAGGTTATGTTGCGTTATCAGTATGTTATGGCAAACACAGGAGCCGCACAGGGAGACTTTGCAAAGACTTCTATGACTTGGGCTAATAGTGTTAGAATGTTAAAGCAGAATTTTCAACAGTTTGGTGCTGTTATTGGTAGAATGGCTATCCAAACATTCAAACCATTTATCATTGCATTAAATAAGGTTATTCTTGCTTTTACAAAATTAGCACAAAAGGTTAGTGATAGTTTAGGAGTTATCTTTGGATGGAAGTACGAAGATGGCGGCGGTGGTGCTATTTCAGACCTTGGAGATGATACAGAAGATTTCGCAGACGGATTAGATGATGCAACAGATTCAGCAAAAAAATTGAAACAACAGTTACAAGGTCTTGATGAATTGAATGTATTGACTACACCTAAAGATTCAGATGGTGGTGGTTCTGGTTCAGGGATTAGTGGTGGTGGAGCAACCTCTGACAAAGATGGTGGTTGGGTTAGAATACCACATAATTTCGATAGTGAACTTGATACTCTATATAAGCTTGGAGATGCAATCGGCAAGAAGTTACAAGATGTAATGGAGGGCATTGATTGGGATAAGATTTATAGAAAAGCAAGTAACTTTGGAACAGGCCTTGCAGATTTCCTTAATGGACTTATCAGCCCAGAATTGTTCTACGATACAGGAAGAACTATTGCTAATTCAATCAACACAGCTGTTATTGCTTGGAAAGACTTTTGGGTTAGACTTGATGGAGTAGATATTGGTACTAGCATTGGAGCGGGTATCAATGGATTCTTTGAGAATTTAAAAGTGGAAGATTTAGCCGAGGGTATGAACGCTTTTGTTGATACTGTAGAAGATGCAATTGGTTCAGCATTAAAAGAAACTGATTGGGATATGATACTCAAAAAGGTAATTACTTTCTGGGGTACACTCGATTGGGATACTAAACTTGCTTTAGTAGGCGTTATTGTTGCTCCTAAAATTGCTACAGCACTAGGTGGTTGGCTTACACCACAGATTGCTAGTTGGTTTGCGGCCAATCCTTTAACAGTAGGTAAATTAGCTATTTCTATAGGTGGTATATCAGCAATAATTAGTGGTCACGTTAAGAAAAACGGACTTGAAGAATTATTGGGTGCTGTCGCACTAGGATTAGGAGTTGGACTTGTTTTTGGGCCTGTACCTGGATTCGTTGTCGGTGCAATAGCCTTATCGTTCACTATAGCAGATATAGCTTGGGATTTTAAAGCACCTGAAAAAATTAGTGAAAATCTTTTTGGAGAAGATGCTTATTATACACCTACTGTTCAAGATGCGTGGGGAGACAGTATAAAAGAGATAAAAGATGGTTGGACGAAGATTGGAAACATCATAAAAGACAAAGTGAAAGACATAAAGGCTTGGATGAAAACAAACAAGTTTGATATTATGGAATCCTTATTTGGTAAGAATTGGAAGAAAGATTGGGATAATGCTTGGAAAGGTTTAAAGGATAATCAGTTAAAGAAAGATATTGAGGACCTTAAAAGTAAATGGGAAGAAAACAAACCTACTTTTGACTTTAATATCGAAGATTTAAGTGAGAAGTTCCGAACAAAAATTAGTGATTGGAAACAAAAGACTAGTTCTTGGTGGAATCAGAATAAACCATCATTCAATTTCAATATTACCGAGATGTGGGGTACACTACAGAGCAAGATTTCAACTTGGAGAACAAATGTGGCTAATTGGTGGAATGAACACAAGCCATCATTTGATTGGAAAGTTGGTATTCTTGAAAAGTGGCAAGATACTTTCAATAATTGGAAATGGTATATTGCTGTATGGTGGAATCAGAATAAACCAAGTTTTGATTGGAAAGTTGGTGTTTTAGAGAAGTGGCAAGATACTTTTAATAATTGGAAATGGTATATTGCCGTATGGTGGAATCAGCACAAGCCATCATTCGATTTTGGAATCGACCTATCAGCACTAACAAAAGGAATCAAAGATGCACTCAACACTATGGTTTACTACATCAATGTTGGAGTTATCTATAAGTGGAATACTGGTAAGGGTGGACGAATGTTTAACATTGGCTATCTTCCATCGTTTGCACAAGGTGGTATTACAAGTGCTGATATATTTATGGCAAATGAAAACGGAGTACCAGAGCTTATCGGTACAATGGGTGGTAAAACAGCCATTGCAAGTGGTACAGAGGTAACAGGTATTTCAAATGCCGTATATGAGACTTCTAATCAGCAAGTCAAGTTGTTGCAACAGCAGAATCAGTTATTGACACAGATTCTTGCCAAAGAGACAGGAATATCATCGGATGATCTGTTTAATTCTGTTAGAAATAGTGCTAGGAACTATCAAAACAGAACAGGAAATCCCGCTTTTGGCTACTAATCAACAATAGGGAACGATGTAAAAGTCGTTCCCTAATTTTTATGGGAGGTTTTAAATGACTTATTTCAATCCTAAAATTTATAATAGGAATAATCTTGAAGAAAAAGACAGAAAAGCACTTGATTATATCAAGAATTTTTTAGACAATGTTATAGAGGACACAAAAGAACAGTACAAAAATAAAGCAGACACAGAAACAGTTCTTGGCAAAATTCAAATGGAGATTGTTGAGAATTTTTGTGAGATGTTAAAAGTGGATATGGGTTTTCAGTTGCAAGAAGAAATTGTTTACTTCATTGATGGCTATGAGAAAGATGTAGAAGAAGTAGAAAACCCTGATACCTATTATTATGAACCTAAAGAAGATAATGAGGAATAAAAGATATGGCATATCAAGGATATTTAATTAAAGTAGGTTCATATACAATTCCTTTAAATATGATTGCATATGACACCTATAAAGTGTTAATGAGTACACAAGATTTGGACAGTTATCGTGATGCAGATGGAGTGTTACATCGTAACGCACTATCGCATAAGGCATATAAGGTTGAATTTGAAACCAAAAATATGCTGACGAATACTCAATTTGCTACTTTAATGAGCAACATTAGAGCAAATTATATTGATGCAAACGAGAAAAAGGTAAGTGCTATGTTTTATGTGCCTGAAATTGATGATTATGTCACAGCAGATATGTATGTACCTGACATTACACCACAGATTAACACAGTTATTAACAATGTTATCAAGTACGATCAGATAAGATTAGCATTTATCGGATATTAGGAGTAGACAGATATGATTGATTATGAATTAGAGAACTTGTTTGAACAGGATAGTGTAAACAAACAATTGGTTATCGAACTATCTGGTGGAACAACTCTTACAAATGCAGATATTGTATCAGAAAGCCTAAAATTGCAAGAAAGCATATGTTCAGAGCAAAATCTAACATTTGGATCTTGTGAGGCAAGTGTAATCAGTTTTCAAACAGTATGCCTAGAAGATTTAGTAGGACAAACAATGAATGTCTCTATTATTCTTAATGGCAATACTGAAAAGCCGTTTGTTTTAGGCGAATACAAAGTTGCTAGTTGCAAACTGTCTGATGATAGAAAAAGAAGAAATGTAACAGCTTATGACAAGATTTATGACTTTATCAACCGAGATGTTATTGAATGGTATAATCAGTTGTTTCCCACAGCAGAAACAACAAAAACCTTAAAACAGATTAGAGACAGTTTTTTTAATTATGTTGATGTGGTTCAAGAAACAACAACTCTTGTTAATGATAATATTGTCATAAGCAAAACTATTAGTGCTGACACATTATCAGGCAAAGATGTTATTAAGTGCATATTGGAAATGAATGGTTGTTTTGGACACATTGGTAGAGATGGTAAATTCCATTACATAACCATTTCTATTGATGAAATGATTTATCCAGACTACGATTTATTCCCTGATTATACAACATTCCCTAGTGGACAGAGTATGGAGTTTATGCAGAACACTTACAAGACCATTAGATTTGAGGAATATAATGTCAAAAGCATTGATTGTGTCGCAATGAGAGAACAAAGTACAGGAGAACCTACTGTTGTAGGCAATCCAGGTAATGCTTATTACATTGAAGATAATTTCTTGCTCTATGGTAAAGATTCAACAGAATTAACTACAATAGGAGAAAATATTTTACCTTTAATGGGTGGTATTGCTTATACACCTTTGGCATTGACAAAGAGAGCAAATCCTTGTTGTGAAGTTGGAGATAATATCGGTGTAACACTTGTAGGTGGACAACATTTAACCACTATTGTTATGAAAAGAGAAATTTCTGGTATTCAAGCAATGTTTGATGTTTTAGGTGCTACAGGAGATGAAGAATTACCACAGATAAAGAGTAATGTTCAGACAGAAATCACACAATTAAAGACAAGACAATCTAGGATAGAAACAAGTGTTGATGGCATAACTGTTGATATTTCGGCTATTGAAAGAGATATTGATTCAATCGAAGATGAACAATCAACAATGCAAACACAGATTAGTGCTAATACACAGGGTATTTCATCAAAGGTTTCAAAGGATAGTATTATTTCTGAAATCAATCAGAGTGCCGAAGAAATTTCTATAAAGGCTGACAAATTGAATCTTAATGGTGCGATTACAGCTAATGGAAATTTTAAAGTTGCAACGGATGGATCTGTTACCTGTAAAGGCAAAAACTTTTTAGTTGATGTAAGCAATGCAGACTTTTTGTATTCAGCCGTAAACATAAAATCTCCTACAGGCGGAGAATACACACACGGCTCTGGAACAGGAGTGTGTAAAGATGTTAATGTACAATTAGGAGCGGGGCAACTCGATTTATTTTGGAGACAAACAGGCATACCATCAATGCCAAATGTTGATAACATCCATCAATATACAGTAATTCATCCGAACTATTTATTTATGTCTAGTGACGATAAGAACACAAGTGTTTATACTTTTGGTTATATGACTTCTAATTACTTTGATTTTAGAAATATGGATGGTTTTGTAAAATCCTGGACACAGCTATCTGACAAACGACTAAAGGAAAACATAAAAGGTTTGAGTGCAAATGATACTCTTGATTTTATCTATAAATTAAAACCTTGTTCATATAAACTAACGCTTGACAAAGAAGATATTTCACATCACGGACTTATCGCACAAGATGTAAAAAAACTTATGGGAGATAATGAATGGGGCTTATATAAACCACCTGTAGATTCTTACATTGGCGATAAGGTTATTGAGGGTTATGCGGGATTGAATTATACCGAGTTAATTCCAGACCTAGTTGTAGTTGTACAGGAGCAACACAAAGAAATTGAAGAATTAAAAGCAACCATTTCTGATCTAGCAGAAAGAATATCTAAACTTGAAAACAAGGAGGATAAGTAATGAGTAATTATCAGAAAAAGCTATGGAAAAGGGGAATAAGTGGCAACACACCTATCTTGGCAGAAGATTTAAACAAGTATGAAGATTACTTGTTTATGCACGACCAACAGATTGAAAATCTTACCCACATTCCAGAGGGAAGTACAACGGCAGATTTAGAGGTAATAGATGGCCGTGTTGGATATGATGGCGAAATCTTTAATAGCCTTGGAGATGCTATTAGAGGACAGATTGAAGATGTTTACGACAGAATGGGGCATCCTATTTATCCAAAGGGAACAATATCTTTTGAAAATCTCCCAAATTTTGATGTTGTAACAGTTGGAGATATGTACAACATTTCAAATGACTTTACAACAGATAACAGGTTTGTAGAGGGTTCAGGCCATAATATTTCAGCGGGTGCTAATGTATATGCTATTGATACAAATGGCACAATGCAATGGGATTTATTCGCTCCTGTAAACAACATAGTTATTGATAGTGCTATGTCTGATAGGTCTGAAAATCCTGTTCAGAATAAGGTTGTCAAAAATGCTATAGATAGCTTATCAAGTTTAACATTAAAACCACAGGGCAATATTGTTTTTGCAAATTTGCCTAATGATCCTGAAACCTATGATATGTACAAAGTCACAGATGATTTCACAACGGATAATCGTTTTGAAGAAACAGGAAAAGAAGTAAAAGCACCGATATTCATTTATTTCAACGGAACGAAATGGGTATTGTTTGCAAGTTCAGGTGGAGATACACACATTATAGGCACAAGAAATCAATGTATCAGTTGGGCTACACAAGGAATGATACCAGATGGAAGTGTATGTATCTTCACAGACGATTACGAGGCATCTACCCCTTATGTAGTCGGAACACAAGCACAGATAAATGCTATGCTAAATCAAGGCTTGTTAGGAGATGGAACAGTATGTGTTATCACAGATGATTATAGTGCAGATGTAAACCTTGCAGAGAATGTAGGGTATGACAATACTACAAGTGGATTGAGTGCTGATGATGTACAAGGTGCGATAGATGAAGTTGTTGGAGATTTATCTATGCTTGATAATTGTAGCGATGTTATTACAAATTTATTGCTAGTAAGTTCGGGTTTCCCAAAAGATACAACGCCTAAAGCGATTAGAACAAACGATGCTACGACATTAACCAATTCGCCAATTACAAGTGGTTATTTTTACGGATTTAGAGAATTATTGGTAGTAGATAGCACACATTTCATAGTTCGGATTACAGAAATTTATCCAACACCTTGCAGAATTTGGATGAATGTATATAACAATACCGAATGGAAAGGTTGGAAAAGTATTACATTAAGCTAGGAGGAAATAATAAATGAGTGTAAATATAGTACAAAATCAGCAATTAAAACCTATCGGAGATAAAGTTCCTATTGACACAACATTATCTAGTAGCTCTGAAAATGCTATTAGTAATAAGGCTGTTAATGATGAAATCACTCGGATAAATAACGATTTAACGGATAAATACGAATGGAAATTACTTGGTTCGGTTTCAGGCCAACAAGCAATAGATTTTCCAACTGATTATGCTGAAATACAAATCTGTATAACAAACGCCAATGAACCCTATTTGTCGTATGTTTACAACTTCTGTAAGCCTTTTGTTCAAAGTATCGGTATGACAAGTAAGTATTTTGGACAAGGTTATTATAAGGCGAATACAGATTATCAATCTTGCCAACTTGGAATGAATATGGTTGGTTGCTACTTGCAAAATCTTTCAGCTGTTGGAACTAATTATACAAGTGGTTGTACTTTAACAGTTTATTATCGTTAATTAAGCAATTCTAACTACTGTTAATCTGCCCCATTGCAATGTGATAGCTGTTTCGACATTTAAAACAACTGTTACTGTGTTTGTATCAGCGGTTAGTTCAAATACATTTGCCACCGAACCATTGAATCTATAGCCTGTATTTCCAATAGGTGTCAAAGCGTTTTGATTGTTCGTAGTTCTAATGCCAATAAGTCCTGTTGCAACATTATTGTTATTTGTTCCACAATATGTACTTGCCATATATACACCTTTTGGCACATTATTCAATCTTAAAACTACTGTTTCTGTAGATGCAGGGATAGAAGTAGCAAGAAGTGTGGTTGTATTGTAAACAACGCCAATATCGGTTAAATCGTTATTTAACAGATAATTAAAAACTCATAAGGAGGAAATAAAATGAGTGTAAACATATATAATTCAAATCCAAACGCCTCGTCAGAGGCAGAAAACTTTCAAACAGTAGCAAGTCGAGGTTCTAATCTTGCAGAAGATATGATTTATGATAATACAAATTCAGGTCTTACTTCTGTGAATGTACAGGACGCTATTGATGAAGTAAATGAAAAGGTAAAGGATAATGTTGAGGCTATCTCACAGATAAATACAGATTTATCTGATAAATGTGTTAAAAAACCCCAATGGAATAAAAAGATTATTTTTGATACTACTTATACGCCAACCGATGATTGTTATGTTAGCGTGTTCGCTAGAGGTTCTGCAAGTTTGTATTGTGAAGTCACAATCAACGGAAATGTAATGTATTCCGAATACTTGAATGAAACTACAACTCAATTTTTCTATATTCCAAAAGGGATAACAATATCATATACACTTGGTGGCGGAACTGTTTATGCTTCCAATTTTGTTGTTTCTGATACACTTTAACTGTAACTAACTAGCCGAGATATAAGTGATAGTAGCTTTCGCACTTGTTAATCTAGCACTTACACTTCCTGATGTACTGTATATAATTGCATTTCCATTCGGTTCTAAAGCCACAGGAAATGTTGTCCAATCACTTGTAGGGGATAATGTAGTGGATACCTGAATAATAGGCAACCATACTCTACTAACAGGTTTAAACTCGTCAGGCACTGTGAATATAGTTGTGGCGTGAGTTAGACTTGAATAGGTTACATTGTCTAGCGTAAGCTGACATATTCTACCTATCTTAATAAGAGTAGCCGTTCCAGATGTTTTATTGGTGGTATTCCAAGTTACATTACCCGTCTTAATATCAGATAAATCTGTATTTATCGGAAAGTTTTGAAAAAATTTTTGTTCAAGAAATCCTATAAAATCAAGGGTTTCAGAATATTTTATAAATTTTATCAAAATTTTTTCAAAAAAGGTATTGCAATTTAAAATCAAAAGACTATAATGACACTTGTAAGGCAACTTACAAACAATAATTGAGAGGGGCATAAAGAGTTATGAACGATTTATATGTAAGATACTCTGTTCTCTCTGCTATTTGGTGGAGAGAACAGTTGTTATTACACAGAAACCATTTATTTTAAGTACATATCCTGATATTCAGTTTTGGCATTGACGAGAGAAGAATATATGACAGGAGTTAGTACAATTATGGGGAATTTGGAGAATTTTACAAGAACTGAAATCAATAATATGATAGATGAATATGTAGTAGGCAGAAATGCCGAAAGAAATCGTGCAATCTTAAAGAGAAGATTCATTGATGGTATTTGTTACGAGCCACTAGCAGAAGAATTTGATTTGTCTGTAAGGCAAGTAAAAGTCATTGTTTCAAAATATGCACGAAAATTGCCTTTAGAATTATCTTAAAGAAACATACTATAAGCACCTAGACTTCATTGTTTAGGTGTTTCTTTTTTATTATCATTAAACCATAAGGAGGTAGAAGTCAATGCCAGACTATTATCAGAATTATGGTTTTCAAAATCATTCAAATGTATTACCTTATCAGCAAGTTATCCAGGTTAACGGAAAAGCAAGTGTTGATTCTATTCAAATGACGCCTAATTCAAGTGTCCTTTTGTTAGACAATTCAGCACCTATTGTGTGGTTATGCGTCTCTGATGGTGTTGGTCGTGTGACTTCTACACCTTATGACATTAAGGTTCACGAGGAAGTAAAACCACCTAGTGAAATTGAAGTCCGTTTAGACAGACTAGAGCAAATGATTAAGGAGATGGCACACAATGAACAATCCAATGTTAAACAATCTCAATCACAACAAAGCAATGGAAAGTCTCAATCAGGCAAAAACAATGTACAACAGAATTAGGGGATTATCTAATCCTCAAACAGCCATAAATACTATGGCACAGCAAAATCCCGCATTGAAAAAAGCTCTCGATTATGTCAATAACAATGGTGGGGATTATGAAAAGGCTTTCTTTCAGTTGGCTAGTGATATGGGTGTGGATCCACAGGATATTATTAACGCCTTGAAATAAAAATTAACTGTTTTTTATAAATTTAGTGGGTTTATTGAATTTTACTCTGATATAAATTGCAATTTATAAATAAATTTTTCAAGGAGGTACACCAGAATGGATGGCACAGGTTTAACAGCCTCTGATGTTGCATTGCTCAACAATGATGGTATGGGTGGCACAAATGGAATGATTTGGCTATTCGCTATTCTAGCTCTTATGGGCGGTGGTTTCGGTGGATGGGGAAACAATGGTTTCGCTAATGCTATCGGCTACGAGAATTTAGCAACATCAAACGAGGTTCAGCGTGGATTTGATGCACAGAATATTCAGGCACAGACCAGAGATATTCTACAGGCTGTAAATAGTGGTACAGCACAGAGTGTAGCAACCACAAATCAGACTTTCCACGATACTCTCAATGCTATGCAAGGACTTTACAATGAAGTTCAGAGAGATGTGGCCGCAAACGCCGTTAGCATTGCTAACTTACAGGCAAATCAGAACGCTTGTTGCTGTGATACCAAGATGTTGATTCAGCAGACAGCGTCAGACAATGCTTTGCAGATGTCACAGATGGAGGCTAGACTTACACAGAAGATGGACGCTGACAAGATTGAAAGCTTGCAGAACCAGATCAATAAGCTTGAATTAGCACAGGCGACAAATGGTATGCTCAAATTCCCTAACTCTTGGAGTTATGGTGCGGGACCATTTCCACCAATTTTCGGTGGCTGTTGTGGACAGAGCAACATTTAATTAAATATTACGCCCTATTCGGCGAGGTTTTTATAAGGGATAGGACATTTAATCTTATCCCTTATTTTATTTTTAGGAGGTAAAATGATATGAGTAAATCACTTATTCAGGTAGCAAATCAATCATCACAAAATGTGGCTGTAGACAGTATTATTTCTCTTGGTTCAGTACAGAGAAGATATGGTTGTAATTTAAGACTATCTGGCAATGGAATTGAAGTTGACGGACAGGGTTACTATAAGGTAGATGCGTCTGTTTCTGTAGCTCCAACAGCCGTAGGAGCTGTTACAGTTGCTTTATTTAGTAACGGAGTTCAGGTGCCAGGAGCAATTGCTTATGATTCAGTATCAACGGCCGCTAACCCTACAAATTTAAGCATTGTGGCTACAATTCGTCAGGGATGTTGTTGTGATTCGGCTCAAAACCTTACTCTTGTATTGTTAGAGGGAGCGGGTGTAGTCGAAAATGTATCTATGAGAGTGGAGAAGTCATAAAAATGGATAATCAGAAAAATCAGTTATCGTTGCTAGATGCAATTTCTATAGTTAGTTTTTTGATAAGTTTAAAGAACTTGGATTTAAACCTTTCACAAGATGATCTACAGAAAGTAGAAAGTGAATTAACACAAGGTTTAGATGATAAAATCAATGAATTACATAGGCATTTAGCGGTACAAGATGAAAAACTGAATATTATATTAGGTATATTGCAAGAAAACGGAGGTGTTGTAATTGACAAAAATAAAGAAACTAGCTGATGAAATGCTAGATGAAATTTGCTCTGCCAAAGAGTATGCCGAGATGTATGTTGAATACAAATCTAAAGGCGATTCATCTTGGGCTAATCGTTTTAAAGAAATGGCAACCGATGAATTAAAGCACTCTGGATATTTGCACGAATTGGCTGTCTCCGAGATAGATACATTATCCAAGGTCTTTGAACCACCACAGGCAATGCTTGACAAATGGGAAAAGGATCATTCCAAGTATGTAGAGAAAACCGCTTGGGTTAGGATGATGCTTTCTTCTTAAACAAATTCCCAATGCAACTTTTTAGCTGTCTTGTAGCGAGGATTATCGCTACAGACAGCACCTAGTTGTGATGGGCTGATGTTATATTTTTCTGCGGCCGTTTTAATAGATGGAAAAATCTCTCCTGTTTCAACACATCTAACTTGCTTTGAAAATCTTTTAGAGACATTCTCCCTAAATTCGTCACTTATATTTTCTTTATGAGATTTAGATATTTTCATTCTAGTTTCAACAGGTAAATGTTTCCCGTAATTGGGATGATCTTTGCCCTTTGGTGTTGTGCTAGGATGCCCTTTTAATTTTTCACTAATTTTTCTTTTAGTTTCTTCACTTAATGGCTTTCCTTTTCTATCGTTTGCCATTTTACGCAAATTATCTATTGTGGATTGTGAAACTTTCCTTTTTCTTTGTGCAATAGACATTTTCTCCCTGGATTCTTTAGAAACATACTTGCCTTTTTCTGATTTACTTATTTTTATTTTTGTTTCTTCTGACACAACTCTACCTTTTTGGGTTTCAGAAAGATTCATCTTGCCCTGTTCATTAAGTGTATAGTGTATTCCACCATCCGTCATATTGTAACCATATTCTGGTTCATTAGATCTGTATTTTTTAATCATTTCTTTTTCTTTTTCACAAGCCTTATCCTTTGTTAATCCCTCAAACAAAACACTATGTTCAATATTATCCCAACCATATTTTTTTAATAGCTTTATAAAAATAGGTGTGGTTTTTATACCCCTTGCCGTTATTCCATCGTTGTTTAACAGATGTGCTTGTCATACCAATATAAGACTTACCATCTGGTGTAGTGTGTTTATATACTGTATATGTTTTCATAAAATGCACCTCTCTTTATTTAAAGTATGCAACTATTTTAACACATTAAATTACTTTATTCAAAGCCCCTAGAAATAGGGGCTATTTTATTGTCTAAAATTAAATCTCGATTTTACATAAAAATTTACAAAAATTGCAACTAAT
>JAEIGA010003821.1_pt1 | contig 23427 bp, 20 predicted proteins | sample 9270691 | NCBI WGS metagenome assembly JAEIGA01 (sample SAMN17057246, study PRJNA624740) | gut metagenome | biome: biome; isolation source: fecal sample | host: Bos grunniens | place: China: Xizang | collected 2019 | reverse complement strand
TCTACAGCGTAGCAAAGCACAAGTGGTTGCAGGCATAACGAGTTGATATACCACTTCAAATAATTCGCCTTTCGCATTCTTGCGGGAGGCGTTTTTTGTATTATCTCAGAACAATGTCCCATAGAGTGTTGTTCGTTTCGGAAATTCTTTTTAATTTTGTAGTGCTATCGGATAAATAGCAGACATATTGAAAGTGTTTTCGCGGTCCTTAATCGAAAATGTGGAAGTTTTCAAGACAGTAGGATGACGAACAGCACTCATTTCTTGTATAGTTATGTGTGACTATGCATCTTCTCATGCATACACCCCATACTATCCAAGTGTGGGGCATTGTATTCGTTTGTTACTGTCAGGTCTTTCCACAACCTTCGATTAAATAAACGGAAGTCAACTCCACACTTTCTTTTTTATAATTACCAGCCATAGAGGAGCGTATGGTTTTAAGTTGCAATTATTAACTTAAAACATAAATGCTTATGAAACACAACAAACAAGAGGAGTACCTCGCACCCGAATTTGAGGTTGTGGCGGTCGAGGTTGAGCAAGGCTTTAGTGGTAGTCAACTACCTGAGTACAAGGAGGATGATGACCACATAGTATTAGGATAACACAATCAACAACTTTTAACACAAATCACTATGAAGAAATTTATCTTTTGCGCCACACTGGTAGCGCTCTTCACATCGTGTATGAAGGACGATGTAGTGGTCGATGAGGTACAGCGCACCGAGGATTTTACAGCGACATTCGCTGATGACACACGTGCCGACCTTGATGGTACTGCTGTAGTATGGAATGCTGATGACCATCTTACAATCTTTACCAAGACCTCTCACAATCGACAGTATAAGGTCAAGGATCTATCGGCAAATGGTCGCTCTGCCACATTCGAGTATGTAGGCTATACAGGCTCAGACAAAACACCTATCACAAACAACTATGCCGTATATCCATACGATGCTGAGGCAACCATCTTGGGTGATGTTATCACCACAGCCCTTGCCTCAGAGCAGACCTACAATGCAGAGTGCGATTTGACTTATGCACTTATGTCTGCAAAGTCTGCAACAAATAACTTCTCGTTTGTCAATTCGGGTGCATTGCTACGATTTAATATCTCGACTATTCTTCCCGACACATTCGTCCTTAACTATATTAAAGTATCATCGCAGAGTCATAATATCGCGGGCGAGGTAACTATAGACACAAACGACCACTTGGCAGTTGTTACCAACAATGGCACTAACGAGATTACACTTGCCAAGATAAACGCAACTATCGATTCTGATGTTAAGAGTTTCTATATCGCAATGCCTGCAATGAGTTTTGAGAAGAGCGATTTGAGCGTAACATTCTCATTTGCTGATGGCGATAAGACCTTTGCATTGCCAGCATTCGACCTTGAGCAGGGTAAGATAAAGAGTATTGACTATTCCATCAAGGATGCCGAGGAGTTTACGGGTAGCACACCAGGAGAGGATGAGCCTGCTGCGACAAAGCCTGCCAATAATGAGATTTGGTATACTAATGGTAGTACAACAGAATTTACAACACCAAACAAGGTCGATGTTTTCGGTGCAAACATTGTATCAAATACCTACGACGCAGAGAAGGAGTGCTGGGTTATTAAGTTCGATGGTGATGTAACTACAATTGGAAGTCGGGCATTCAATGATTGCAGTAACCTTACAAGTATAACTCTACCTGATAGCATAACTACGATTGAACGTTATGTATTCGATGGTTGTAGTAGTCTTACAAACATCGAACTAGGAGATAACGTTACTTCAATAGGTCATTATGCATTCTATGGTTGCAGTAGCCTAACAAGCATAACTATTCCTGAAAGTGTAATAGAGATCGAGAATAATCCATTCAACGGTTGTACTTCATTAAAGGAGTTTAAGGGTCCATACGCAGTTAATAGAGGTTGTGCATTAGTATTAGGTGAATTATTCGTTGCTTTTGCGCCAGGCAATAATACAGAAGAGATACAAATTAATAACGGCATCACAACGATTGCAATGGCAGCCTTTCAGGGATGCAATACCCTTGAGAGCATCGAACTCCCTGAAGGCCTTGTGGTAGTTGGCGATTCTGCATTTAACAGATGTAGTGGACTAACCAGTATTACAATACCTAAGAATGTGAAAGTGCTTGGTAATATGACATTCTACAAATGTGAGAACTTGCAAAATGTATATTGTGAATGTGTTGTACCTCCTACTTGTGGATCTATGTCATTTTATAATAACTCTTCAGAACTTAAAATATATGTATACGAAGAGTGTATAGATACATATAAGGCTCAATGGGAAAATTATAGTGATAAGATTGTTGCACAAGGTAATATTCCTAATCCAGACGTAACAACATCCATCTACTATACAACAACAGATGAGCAAATTGTAGAGATTTCAACACTCCCAATAAAGAGCAATACATATAATAATGGTTTAGGTGAGTTGGTTGTATATGGAGAATTGACATCTATACCAACATATACGTTTGCCAATTGTGATAGATTGAAAACCATAACCATACCAAATAGTGTTACAGAGATTGGCCGTGGTGCCTTGTTCTCTTGCGATAATATCGAAAGTTTCTCAGGTAAATTTGCATCAGAGGATGGTAGATACATTATTATAGATAATAAACTTTGTTATGCAGCAAAGGCAAACTTGCCAAAGGTGGTGTCAATACCAGATAACATCATCGTAATAGGCGAAAATGCCTTTAGTGATTGCTCTACTATAGAGGCAGTGATTATCCCAAACTCAGTAATACGGGTTGAATCGGGTGCTTTTTATGGTTGTAGTAAACTTGCGGAGGTTACTTTAGGAAATTGTGTCCAAGAAATTCTCGATAATGCTTTTGCTAATACCAGATTGGGATCTATATATATCCCCAAGAGTGTAAATAGTATTGGGGCATTCGCCTTTAGTTCAACCTATAGCGTATCATTCCAAGCGACAACTCCACCATCTTATGTTGATGTTCCATACGCATTTCCTACCGAGGCGTTTATCCATGTTCCAAATTCAGCAAAAGAGGCTTATATTGCTCAATGGGGAGGGTTCTATTCCAACATAGTAGGATACTAAACATTACAAATAAACATTAGAGAGTGGCGTATGCAAGGGATAACTGTTCTCGCATACGCCACTATTTTTATAAGGTTTGCTACTCGCTTAACTCCAGCCAGCGCATCTCCTTTTCATCGATTAGGGCGATTAGCTCCTCGATGCGTTTTGAAACTTCCGAAAGGCGTTCGTAGGGTAGTGTGCCAGATGAAATCTCGCTTTCGAGTGCGGTGCGCTCCTCGCCAAGCGTTACGAGGTCGAGTTCCAACTGCTCCAACTCGCGTTGCTCCTTAAAGGATAGTTTGCGCTTCGAGGTGTCGTGTGTGCGTTGCTGCTGTGGCTTCTGCGGTGCGGTATTGCGCTGTTCGCTACGCTCCTCCGCCTCCTTCTCCTTGATATACTCGCGGTACTCGCTATAGCGACCTACAAAGTCCTTAATGCGACCATCACCCTCGAAGACAAAGATATGGTCGACACACTTATCCAAGAAGTATCTATCGTGCGAGACAATCAACAACGAGCCCTTAAACTCGGTTAAATACTCTTCCAACACATTGAGTGTCATAATATCAAGGTCGTTGGTTGGCTCATCCAGAATAAGCAGGTTGGGATTCTGCATCAACACAATCAAGAGATACAAACGACGCTTCTCGCCACCGCTAAGGATATCCACGCGCTTATTAAAGGTCTCGTGTGGAAAGAGAAAACGATTTAGGTATGTCGTTGCCGAGATAGCGTGACCATCCGATGCCTTAACTACGTCCGCTATATCTTGCACGCACTCCAACACCGTCTGACCAGGCTTAAAAGCGATACCTTTCTGCGTATAGTAGCCAATACGTAGGGTCTCGCCGTGCTCTATAACGCCACTGTCGGGTTGTAGCTTACCCGCCATTAGGTTTATAAAGGTGGTCTTACCCACGCCGTTACGACCTACGATACCTACACGCTCACTGCGCGTAAACTTATACGAAAAGTTATCGAGCATCTTGCGACCCTCGAATGAGAGATTTAGATCCATACAGTCGATAACCTTGCGACCAAGGCGCGACTGCGCAACATCAATCTCGATATTATCCGTGCGAAGGCTTACCGATGCCTTGTCTTTAAGGTCGTAGAAGGCATTTACTCTATATCGCGCCTTGCCGGTACGTGCCTGAGGCGTGCTGCGTATCCACTCGAGCTCTCGGCGGAGTAGATTGCGCGACTTGTCGATCTCCGCCTGCATATTGAGGTATCGCTCCTCGCGCTTCTCGAGGTACTCGGTGTAGTTACCACGGTACACAAACAACTCCCCACGGTCAATCTCCATAATCGTATTGCACACTCTATCAAGGAAGTAACGGTCGTGTGTAACCATCAATAACGTACAGCGCGAGCGCTGAAGATAGCCCTCCAAATACTCAATGATATCGATGTCGAGGTGGTTGGTGGGCTCATCCATAATGATAAATTCAGCATCCTGCAACATCATACACGCCAATGCCACACGCTTAGCCTCGCCACCCGACAATTCACCCATAGGCTGGTTCCAGCGCTCAATCTTTAGCGACGAGAGCACCTGACGAATCTTTTGCTCCACGCTCCAGCCATCTGTTCTATCCATCTCAGCGATAGCTCCCTCCAAACGTTTGACATCGCCACTCTCCACAGCATGCTCATACTCCTTCAACGCAGGAGATAGGTCACCCATACGAGCATAGACCTCGTCAAATATAGTGCGCTTAGGATCAAAGTTGCTCTCCTGATCAAGAAAAGCAACCTTGATATCCTTCATAAACTTAACCTCGCCACCTCTATCCGAAGTCTCAACACCAGCCAAAATCTTTAGTAGAGACGACTTACCCGTACCATTAGGTGCAACGAGAGCAATCTTGTCCCCCTCGTTGATATTGAAGCTTATATTTGAAAAAAGCGTACGGTCACCATACGACTTCGATATATTCTCTACTTGTAGATAACTTGCCATACTACAATTTTTTACATCTGCAATCTACTACCTAACTTTAGGTCATAAGCCAAGCGTTCGCCACTATCGTAGTAGATAATACCAACATACTTAAACCCTAACTTTTCGAGCATTGCCAACATACGGATGTTACCCCGATGCGTGTCGATACGAAAGCCAGTATAACCACTCTCCGACGCCATCTGCGATGCAAAGTTCATCAGTGCCGTCGCCACACCTATCTTAGTGTAACCTCTCCTCACGCAAAGTCGATGCACAACGATATAATCCGATAAAGTATTCCACTTATTATCAGGAATTTGACTATAGGTATCCTCGCCAGTTAGCACCACTGCTGCATAACCCACAACTCTATTATCAAGAGTGTAGACATAGCCAACCTCAGAGGCGATATCTACCTCTATTACCGATTGAGAGGGGTAGCCATCTTGCCACTGATCGATACCCAGCTCACGCAACGATAATTGAGCATCCGCAATGATGCTCATTATATCTGCTACATCAGCCGTTGTTGCCCTGCGAATCATCGTTTACGAGATATCTCTCTGATTTTACGATTGATAATAAAGAAATTAAAGGCAATTATAAGCGCAGTGAACAACGCTCCGACCACAATCGCCACCATAGGCGAAGCACTCAATTCGCAACCAGCCATCTGCGAGATATAATCGATATAGAGTCGCTGTGAGATAATAACCACCACAGAACTAATGATCCAAATCGAGAGATTAAGCGCTACGGTAAGCAGGTTGTAGGGTAGTGCCACACGCGTAGGAGTGTAACCTATAAGTACCAAGTTCTCGAGTTTGGCGATATTCTTCTGCAATAGTAAGTAGATACTTAGTGTGAGAATAATGATTGATAATAGGCTAAATACCACACCGATACACACAATTATCACAACACAGACTTTAAGTATATACATAGCCTTACTACTCTCCGAAGGCTTATTTTCAATCTCGTAGCCATTTGCCTTGATATAGGCACTCAACTGGGGATCGGTAGGATCCTCAACCTCTATAATTAGGCGCGTAGCCTCCGTCATTTCGCCCTTGCCATATCGTTCATTCGCCCACAGCATAAACTTCTCTGGAACAAGAATCGTATTAATACGATCCGAAAAGCCTGCGACATAACCAGTGAAATTCTCCAATAAGCCGTTACCACGTAATGCAATGTTTAGCTCTACACATTTGATAACATCCTCCGTGATTTGCGGCAGCTGCTGAGTTGAACTAAAACCGAAGTTGTATAGATTTAAATAATTGCGAGGCAATATGATAGGCACATACGTATCGCCTTTAACATATCCCCAATCCTTAGGTATGACATCGATAAAATCATCGGGCACAGACTCGAAGAATAGCATCGTCGAGAGCTTTCTACCGCCAAACACTATTGAGCCATAGACCTCAAACTGTGACGAGGTAAACGTACCGACATCTGCAACGAACTCCTGCGCTTTAAGATCCGAGATATCATCAGCCGAAAAACGCTTTCCTTCGCCACCAATACGCTCTACAGGGCGAGTAATAACCATGTAATCGTTACCAATGAGTCGATTCTCGCCCGATAGCACTGGCTTAACATCACTGTATAGCTGTACTCCGCCTACGATAACAGTCATACCTATAAGATTGACTACAAAGAAGATAGTCAACTCAAAGAGACTAATATGCTTTCGCAATAATCTCCAAATCAAGGTCATAGATTTAGGCATAGATCGTAGTCGATATTCATGTGTTTACCAATAGATGTTGCTATCACGCCAGCACCTTGCTTATCTGCCTCACGAAGTATAACGTCACGCATAATATCGCTATTCTTATCATCGAGGTGAGAGATTGGCTCATCAAGGAGCAAGAAGCTAAACGGCTGACACAGAGCTCGAATCAATGCCACGCGCTGCTGCTGTCCGAACGATAGACGATCAGTGCGGATATCTAACTTCTCAGCAATCCCCAACTCCTCGAATAGAGCAATTATCTCCGCCCGACTCTTAAAATTGGTAATCGAGTTTTTAATCCAAACATTCTCCAATGCTGTCAACTCGCCAAAGAGTCGTAGTTCCTGGAATAGAATACTTATGTTATTCTGACGAATATCGCTCCAGCGGCGACTATTATAGTCACGAACATCCTCATTATCAAAGAGTATCGCGCCACGATAGTCGCCTCTCTGACCATAGATATAGCTACACAGCGAGGACTTACCCGTACCCGACTCTGCGCGCACAAGATAACTCTTGCCTCGCTCGAAACTAATCTCACGAAGCCAGACATCCGACGTTAAATCACAACGAGATGCAAATATCTCAGGGACAACGCCACTAAGCGTGATTCTATCCATAGGACTAATACAACGAGTTAGCAACCTCGTCAATCAATGCTGGCAAAACAAAGTTGTTAATCTGCTTAAGAGCATTAGTCTTCTTATCATCAAATACAACAACGAACTCAGAAGACTCGCAATCATTTGATTTCATGTAGATATAGCTAAGCATACCCACTGCCTCGCGGAACATATCGTAATCTGGATCATAATCCATCAAAAGATAGTCGTCCAATGCCATAACAAACTTCGTTGCCATAGGAGCATCAACATTTAGTACTGCATAGCTTATAGCACCCTTGATATCCTTTGCCCACTTTGCATCCAATGCAGATGAGTTCTTCTCTGTTGGAGTCATATTAACACCCACATAGAACAAATCATCATCCTGACCCATCATAAGTTCGTTATCCATCCAGCTTAGTGAATAGTGTCTTGAATCGACTCTATCCATATAATCACCTGCAAACTGAGCGATATTAGCAATAATATATGTGTCGGTAACATCTGCTACAAGCAAGGCATCAACACTATTAAATGAAGGCTCTACATTATACTCTTCCCAGTAATAGTCGTACTCCTCCACAAGTTCGCCATCAATATCGTCGACTGCAATAGTAATGCCGCCATCAATAGTCTCAAGTGCATCAGTAGCAATTGACATTGCCATTCTAACCTCAGAAGTAGAGCTAATACCAAGACTTCTTAGCATATCATTTGTCAAATAGTTAGAGATAAACTCAGACCAAGCAGGACCATTTACACCCATAGCCATTACAGCGCATGCATCCTTTGAGAGGTATGACAAATGATCCATATTTGCTGGCTTAGCGATATTGTTATACTCACTGAAGTCATTGCCATTGCTATTGTAAGCAATTGTCATACGACCTGCATCAAAAGTCAAAGAGAGCATAATGCTCGCATTCGCATCAAAATACTTTGAACACTCATCCAACATAGCCTCAGCCTCCAACAATGACTCAACATCAGCGGAATACTCATCGTAATCGATATAATCCTCGTTGTACCACTCCTCCAAATTCATCTTCTGATCATCCAACTGCATTCTGACAAAATCAAGGCACTTTTCAATATTTGCCGATACTGCAATATCGCTCTCGCCAAACATCGACAAATCTATCTGTGATTGTTTTACAGCCTGCTTAGCAAGGGCAAAATGTCTATCCTCCTCACCAAAAGCCAAAGCAAAGAGATCGTTATTGTATGCAACAGAAAAATCATAGCCCTCAATTGTGCGAGTATCACCCTTTGTGCGAAGATCGAGAGCATTCTCGCCCTCCTCCTCAAGAAGATATGATATAAGCGATACAGTGTTATCTACACGCTCTGCATCAGAGATGTTTGCAACAAATACCATACCGGTGAAGTCTTCTGCCATATAACAGTATACAGGCGCCTGAGTATCAATACCCATAGCATCAAAATCTTTAATGATTTCCTTTAGCTGCTTAGCCTCCCTCTTGCCATCTATATCAGATGACAACACTGACGCAATAAGGCTGCGATCATCAGCCGTAATAAACTCATCAAAAGCACCCTTCTCAGCGAGCTGAGCAAAGTTTACGTATGCCACCAATGGTAGCTCCTCGGCCGCCTGTGCTGCCTCTTTCTTCTCGGCATCATTCTTAGAAGTTAGCATAAATGCCGCAACCATACCTATACCTCCTACTACGAGCAGAGATGCAATAATCCAAATAATAGACTTTTTCATATTTAGTTAAAATTAATTTGATTTTCAGTTACAATCGTAAGTATTGTACAAAGGTAGCAAAAATTTTCCATTATCAAACATTTCGCACTCTTTTGTAATATCGGTAATTTTGATTACATTTGCACATTGTATTATAGAATTAGGTAAATGGAAAACTTTAAGCCCACAAAATACACATTGCAGTGTATCGCCACAGGTCGCGAATTCGACGATACTGGCTGGATGTTAGACGACCCTGAGTGTAAAACAGCATCGTTGGTGCGCGCGAACTACGCTACTAAACAGCTAACCCTCAAGGAGAATGACTACGGATTCTACAAATTCTGCGACTGGCTACCAGTAAAGCGAATCCTTAACGGTTCATCAGCACCCATCACATATAAGAGCGAGGCATTGGCTAAGCACCTTGGGCTATCAAACCTATGGATTACACTCAGTGGCTATGCACCTCGCCACGGTGTAAAGATGACCACTTGCTCGTTCAAGGAGACTGAGGCATATAGTGTATGTGCACGTATGGACGAAAGAGAGGAGCGTGTTTTGGTTGTAGCATCTGCAGGTAATACTGCCCGCGCTTTTGCTCGCGTATGCTCTGATAACAACATCAAGCTACTTCTTGCTGTGCCAGCTGATAACCTTGACGCTCTGTGGTTTACCGAGCCAATTAATGACTGCGTAAAACTTATTGCTTGCGAGAAGGGTGGTGACTATTTCGATGCTATCAACCTTGGTAATATGGTGCTTAAATCTCACAAGTACTACGCTGAGGGCGGGGCCAAGAATATCGCTCGTCGTGACGGTATGGGTACGACTGTTTTATCTGCTGTAACCACAATTGGTCGTATTCCAGATTACTATTTCCAGGCTGTAGGTAGTGGCACTGGTGCCATTGCTGCATGGGAGGCAAATATGCGCCTTATAGAGGATGGTCGCTACGGAGATAACGTTATGAAGTTGATTGTATCGCAGAACGCACCATTTGTACCTATCTTCGATGCTTGGCGCACAGATTCACGCGAGATGTTGCCATACGATATGAAGAAGGCGCGTCGCGATGCCGAGCTTATAGATGCCAAGGTGCTATCAAATCGCAGACCTCCATATACTTTTGCGGGCGGTTTGTATGACGCACTTAAAGCCACAAATGGTGATGTTGTAGTCGCAACTAATGCTCAGGCACGCCGTGCAGGCAAACTATTTAAGGATTTGGAGGGCGTCGATATTCACCCAGCACCAGCAGTAGCACTCGCATCACTTATTAAGATGGTCGAGAGTGGCGCAATCGACAAGGATGCATGCATCATGCTAAATATCACTGGCGCTGGCGAAGAAGCAGCAAAGAAGAATCGCGAGTTGTTCTATCTTAAGCCCGTCAAGACCTTCGCGTTGAACGCAACTATTGACGATGTGGTTAACTATGTAGAAACTCTATTTTAATTGATATAATATGCTCTATCCTATTAAATTTAAGCCACGTATCAAAGAACGTATTTGGGGTGGTCAAGCAATACTTAAGAAGAAGGGTAAGGCTGCTGCACGCCTTGCTAAAGATAAGCTATATGGCGAAAGTTGGGACCTTTCATCTGTGAAGGGTGATATCTCCGTTGTAGCAAATGGCTTCCTTAAGGGTAACAACCTCGAGGAGATTATCGAGGTCTACATGGGTGAGCTTGTGGGCGAGAAGAACTTTGAGCGCTACGGTCTCGAATTTCCATTGCTAATCAAGTATCTCGATTGCAACGACAAGCTCTCAGTACAAGTACACCCCGATGATATACTTGCGGAGGAGCGTCACAACAGCTTTGGTAAGACTGAGGCGTGGTATATTGTTGATTGTAAGCCTGGTGCAGCAATCTATTTGGGCTTTAAGGATTTAAATATCACTCGCGAGGAGTATATCGCTGCGGTCTCGGAGTCGCGTCTCGAACCACTGCTAAACCGTGTACCAGTAAAGCCTGGTGATGTATTCTTCATCCCTGCAGGAACAGTCCACGCACTTGGAGCTGGCATCGAGGTTGTGGAGGTACAACAGACCTCTGATGTGACATATAGAATATATGATTGGGATAGAGTAGATGCCAACGGAAAGGGTAGAGAGCTACACACCTCTCTTGCTGTAGATGCTATTGATTTCGAGGCAGATGCAGAACTTCTGCACCGCAAGTACGACTTGGAGAGGGTTGGCGAGGCAAAGGTCATCGATTGCAACTACTTCACTATGTCGCTTCATAATGTAAATGGTGTGAAGGAGTTGGATCGCTCTATGCTCGATTCGTTTGTAATCTACATTGCTCTCAATGGTTCTGCACGCATTATTGCCGATGGTCAGGAGGAGAATCTTGAGGAGGGTGAGGTAATACTGATCCCTGCAGAGGTGGGTAATATCACACTTGAGGGTAGCGCAAAATTGATGGAGGTATACCTTGATAAGTAATTGGTAATGAAGTATAACAATAATTCTATAACAACCAGCAGACTTTTTATGAAACTGCTGGTTGCTTCTCTTTTCTTACTATTTCCACTCACTAATGCTGAGGCGCAGAGCAAGAACTTAGACTCACTAATGCGCGCCTACGGTATGGTCAATATCCAAGATCTTGCACCTGATATTTTGGTAGACCTAAAGTACTCATCAAATGACAACTTTGTGGGCGTGGATATGTATGGTGACTTAGAGTGCGCATACCTCGAAAAGGAGTTTGCATGTAGGGTAGCTGCTGCTCAAAAAATATTAAAACAGCGACACCCAAACTATACGCTTCTTATATATGATGCCGCACGACCAATAAGCACGCAAAGAACTATGCGTAAGGTGGTTGAAGGTACTGAGTTGGAGCGATTTGTAGCAAGTGGCACGAAGGGTGGTCGCCACAATTACGGTGTTGCAGTAGACCTCACAATAGCAACATTAGATGGTAAACCTTTGGATATGGGTGCTGGCTTTGACGACTTTACTGACGCGGCATCTGTTAAGGGAACACCAGACACAAGCGATTCTTCAACCCGCACAGTTGATGTCTATCGCAAATATATGGAGGGCTTAGTATCTAAAGGCATCATTAGCCGTTCAGCAGCCAACAACCGCATCTTACTTATAGACGTTATGCACAGCGCAAAGCTATACCCATTCCGATGCGAATGGTGGCATTTTGAGGATATAATGTCTATGAGCAATGTGCGTTCTAAGTATAAACTTCTTGACTTTTAAGAGGTTAAAAGACCACCAAGATGCAGGCTTTAACTATTTGATACATAATGTAGACACCTACGACAAGCTTTACACCTGAGCCAACCAAGAAGGATAAAAACGAGCCCAGTCCAACGCTTAAAGCCTTGTCAAAGCTCGCTTTAGCGCCAGCCATCTCACCAATTACAGCACCAATAAAGGGACCGAAGATAATTCCCACTAAGCCGAAGAACATGCCAGCAAAAGTACCTATAGTTGCACCAGTAACACCAGCCTTGCTGCCGCCAAATAGCTTAGTGAAGTATCCAGGTAAAAAATAATCTAATGCAACAACTATAACCGAGATTATTCCGCACACGATAAGCTGCGTTGAAGTAACCGTGGCACCTTCAACAAAGTACATACATACCAAACCCGCATAAGAAAGCAGCGTACCCGGCAGTACAGGTACAATAACGCCAATCAAACCAACAATACCTGCAACCAACGCAATAATTATCAATGTTACCTCCATAATACCCTTCTTTTATTGTCCTTCCTAAATTTGTCGTATAATGTACAATAAGTTAGGGCAAAGGTAGAATATTTTAGCAGATAATCAATGGCTTTAGCTGTTCCACGTGTCGAATATTTCTACACAAGGGGCATAACGGTAGCAGGGTTTACGGGTGTCGATTTTTGATGCACCCACTTGTATTCTATAGCAACCCTTACGGGACATCCAAGTAAAAGACCCAACTCCTCCCTTAGCACGGTGACGCATCGTAGTTGCCTCAACGTTGTACAATTTCTTTAGCAGATTATATACTTCGGCTCTACGGCTTGACTTGTGAAGCCTCAACAGCTCACGTATATAGTGGAGTGCGTTACGTTGGTATGGCGTAGGCTGTTTTCTATGTTTGCCAACGTTGTAGCGTTTTGCACCAAATTTGGTAACTTTTTCACTTTGTTGCTTTTTGTTATCTGCCTTGGATTTGGTTGAGGTGATTACTGTAACTGCCATAGCATCAAATGTTTTTACAAATGTACAATAGTTTTTACATTTGTCATATCTTTATCATAACCATATACACGGGTAGCGAGCAAGCCAGACAAATGAGCTGGGGAGGCTTTGGGGCGTAAGCCCGTGCGAGGGGGAAAGCCTCCCCGCCATTTGGCGGGGTTGCGAAGCTACCGCCCAAAGGAGCGGAAACGCTCCTCCGCCAAGAGCCCCCACAGGGTGGGGGCTTGCGGAGGGCGGGGGTCCCACGCCCAAAGTCCTTTGGGCTTGGGCGGGGGCATTGGGCGGACTTGCTCCGCCCGCCCCCGCCTGGAGGCGGAGGAGGACACAAGGCGGGGGGGTGCGCCGAGCGCGCGCGCCCCGCAAGGTGGGGCGCGTTTGTCAGCGAGGCGCAACCAACGCCACGAGGGGCTGGGGGTCCCCCTCTCTCACGACTCGGCAACGACAATGGAGGAGCTCCCAACGGGAAGCTCCATTGGCGTTTGCCGAGCGTGTAGCGTGTGGGGGAAAGCCCCGAGTACCTTTTTGGGTGGGATGCAGGGGCAAGCGAGGCTTCGGAGCCAAAAGGGCGCAAGGCATACGCTCCAGCTTTTCGGGAGAGAAAGTGGAGCCCATTGGGCGCACTTTTTGGCTCCGACAAAAGCCGAAGCGCAGGGGCTGTAACGTGCTCGGTTGGTTTTGGCTCTGGCTCTTTCAAGGGAAGCCAAGAGCCAAAAACAAACGCAACGTTTAATAAACTATATACGTGTGAACATTATAACCTAAGAGCGGAGCGAAGCGGAGCGCACACGGAGGCGAAGCGAAGCGAGCCGGGCAGAGACAACGACAGCACCCCACAACCGAGCACACAGCACAAGTAACGGAGCAGTAGGACCAGAGTAGCGGAGCCGAGCAGAGCGGAGCGGAGCGAGGCGGAGCTTTAGCCTCAACGACAAAATAAAATGAGGTTGCGGGCTTCACAGCAGACAACCTCAACAATCAACATTATTAACACTTACCAAGTACTATGAATGATAGCGCGACAAAGATACAACATTTTGTGCCATTTGTCAAGTATAATCTACTTTAGTTGTAGCGCATAAGTCTATAAATATGCACTATTTACATAACATACGTTATGCGACAAAAAATGTTAAAACTTTAGTTTTATTTGCCCCGTACGTTTGTCTACCTCAACATCGGCAAGGTAGTTTATAATTTCGGATGCTTTGAGTATATCCGCCTCGGTTATATCCTTAGCTAATATTCTTTGTTTGCTACCCTCTTTTATAAATCCCGCAAGTGCTAATACATCGCCCTTAAATTTGCGCCTTACTTGTGTAATACTACGTTGCGGTTTGTCTGGGTCTATACCTCGGAACGGCTCGGGCTCTGGCTTTGGTATCTGCTCCATTTCCTCCTTTAGCTCCTTTAGCTCCTCTTCGATATGTCTGCGCAGTCTATTCTCTGCACGTAGTTGGGCTTCTAACTCTTTGTGGTCTTGAATAAGCTCCTCGCCCGTTACTACCTCCTTAAGTACCTCGGGCGCATACTCTTTGGCAAGTAGCTCGTTAGTTTTGTTAGTCATATCTTCGGCACTTCTCCAGTTACCGCAACGGGTGTTAGCGTGTTCGTAAGCTGAGCCGTAACGGGTACCGCCTCCGTGTTTGTACATATAGCGCCCGTAGAAGCTATCCGAAATAGGCGTGTAGTAGTATTGGTGTTTGCGCTTCTTCTCCTCGAGGTATTGAATAGATGCAGCGTGCAACCTCGAGCGCATAACTCGGGCACGCTGTACCTCTCCCTGCTGTTGCCACTCGCGTAGTTCACGTAGATGCTTTAGAGCGTAGCCGTTTATCTGCGTGCCGAATTTCTGCGAGCATCTTACGCCCGGTATATTATAGAAATCTATATCGCGGTCGCACTCATAATTCAATAGCTCGGCAACGGCTCCGAATTGTATAGCCTCAACGTTTTTCAACCTTAGTAGATGCGTAAACAAATAGGGGTTGCTTTTGACCATATCATATTCTTCAGCTTGGATTTTACCCTTTACATTTGTAACAACTGAATATTTAAGAGGCATCTGCCCCGTACGTTTGCACCACGAAGCAATAATAAACGTAGCCACTTGCGCATTGTCGAGGGTAATACGGAGATAGGGCATAGAGTCGTAAAGGCATAGCTCGTTATACGGTATATCCTTTGGGCGGAGGCACGATGCGGAAAATTGCACGCAAATATCGCGGGTACCGAGAAAGGCTGGAAGCTGGTTGTGCTTCTGCTGGTATCTGATATCGTTGTTAGTTATCGCGCGCCATATTTTAGATAGGTGTAGCGCAAACTTTTGGAGTTCCCAAATTGAACACACGATATTCGGATAAAGACAAATTGTGATTGTTCTATTTCGGAAATCTTGGTGGGATAGTTGAGGGGGTCGATTTTTTTCCCTCATTGGGACAATAACTGAGGTAATTGACGCTTGCGGTGCGTTTAGTTTCTTGGGTTTGTACCTTTGTTTAATTACTGCCATAATTCTTAGGTAAGTTATTCATTGCGAGACCTCTATGGGGTCTCGCTGAATTTCGTGTCTGTTACTTGCTTACCCTAAGATAGTAAAATTTGTCGTATAATGTACATTATGTTAAATTGTCTTGGGACTTAGATATAAATCATACCTATTCTATATATAGCCAGTTTGTCTGTTTATTCTTAGTAAACACGCCCCAGATATACAGAGGTCGCTTAAATAATCCTGATTTAATGTAGCCGTAGCCATATTCACCCATATCTAAGTAGACTGCATTATCGCAGTGTCTACTGCAGTAATTGGCAAAGGTTGTCATAGTCATCGGATAGTTCGACTGCAAGATAAAAGCCTTGCCATCCTTCTTACACAGAGCGCGTCTGGTATGTCTATGCGTATCCTTGTTAAATCTCTTAGGCTTTGAGTCCAGTACGAGCACGTGTTGTTGAAAGCCATTATCACTACGCCAATTATAAGTCACAACAAAGCTGTCGTTTTTCAACGACACCTTACCCATTCGTGAACCATTGGAGCCGTAGGTCTTGCCGTCAATGCGGTATGCGCCAATGATGTGATTATTTGTATCGGTAAATGCTGCAGGTAGGCACATCTTAGCGTTCTCGGGTTTAACGTTGGACCATTTTAGCTCACCATTCGGCAAGTCATATCGAGTCACCTTTGTTCTATATCCATAATAGACGTAACCAGCAAGCGCCAACGATAACAAAAGTAATATTATAAGTAACTTCTTCATCAGTCAGTCGCTTTTGAGTTGGGTGCAAAGGTTATATGTCTCGCCATTAGATAACTATAACATACTGATACTACAGTTGTTAGCATCTTCGAAGGTGTTGGCCATATTGAGCATACCTCGACAAACAACTTCATGCATGCGTAGTTTATCAAAATTGATCCTACAACCGTTAGTGCATAGGTTATTAGTTGTTTATTAGAGTTTGTCGTAGTGGTCCTAAAAGCTACATTACGATTGAGCCAAAAGCCTGTAAAAAAGGTGATTGGAAAGACGATAAATAGCGACAGGATATGTGGTGAGATAACCACAAAACCCATATCAACAAACCTTTCGCATACGAGATAGTGATACACAAGGTAGTACCACAATATATCGAGCGACATATTCACCGCACCGCAGAGACCATAGCCAAAGAGGTTGCGCGATACTAAGCCGTGCAAAGGCTTAATATATAGAGCGTCCACTATGTTTATTAATCTCTTAGCCAACCACATATATCATTCTATCTAAACTTCTTTGGCGTGTGCACCCACGACTGCGCAAACTCCTTAGTATGAGTGCGCTTAAACTCCTGACACTCCTCCATGTCGGAGCTTCCAAAGACCGCAACGGCATACATACTTCCAAGCATAAAACAGTCACACTGTATGTATGGTAAACGCTTTACAATATCAGATATTGCACGCTCAGCATTTTCGATCGTTGAATAGCTGCCTACAACTACCCTATGACGAATATCATCGCGTGTACGCCAATCAGATACTACCTCCTTGACTACCTCTGGTTCTTCTACAATATCAGTAGTGTCATTTACTTCGTCAACTATTTCGATTTCAGGATTTTCAATATCGACAACTAAAGGTTTTTCTACTGGCAATATAATCTCATCCTCGACAACTATATCATCTGCAGACTTCCAATTCATATACCACCAACATCCGTAACCGAGCGCACCGATAAACATAATAGCGAGAACGATATATAGAGGAGCATAGCTCTTGCGATGTGTTACGCGCAATGGCTGACTATAGCCATTTAGTGCATCCACAAACTCCCTATTGGCAGTAAACCTCTTATCGCGGAGCGTGCCGACCCTATCGATTACGACCACGCTACCCTCTCGCGCCTTATCCAACCAGCGAGAATATATCTCCTCAGCACGTGCTTGATCCACATCAATATCTTTTGATATGATATCTATCAAGGATTTAGCATTATTATCTAAAGAATATTCTACCGCAAATCGCGGTGGTAGAAGCTCTTTTTTTGAGCTTAAAACCGCCGAATGTCGCACCACGCTGATAGTTCCCACATCGGGAAGATGAAGTGCGTGATACTTAATAAGGGTGTTATATATCAGTTTGTTTACCTCGTTGACCATACACTACTTCTTCTTTCCCTTCTTTTTATCCTCCTTGGCATACTCTCTATTTGCGTGCGCCACTACAGCATTCAAGTCAGTCTCCTCGGGACGAAGGTATGCACGAACAACCAAGAATATACCGATGATAATAAATGGAATACTTAGCCATTGACCCATATCAAGTGCCATACCGCTCTCGAAGTCAACCTGGCGCTCCTTGATAAACTCGATAAAGAATCGAGATACAAAGATACAAATCAAACTTGCACCAATAAGCACACCAGGACGGCGACGGCCCAAATCCTTACGACGATACAACCTCATCAACGCAATGAATATCAAGAAATAGCATATCGCCTCATAAAGCTGTGCAGGATATCGCGCAGGTATCTGCTCGATAACCTCTGCAGGCACATCACCACCAGTTGCTCGCCACGTCTCACGCGCATCGTGATACACGAACTTAAAACCAAAATCCGAGCCAGTAACCTTGCCTACAATCTCCGAGTTGAAGAGGTTACCGATACGTATCAACGCACCACTAAGAGGCGCGACAACACCGATTCTATCAAAGCCCCATAAAAAGGGAAGATGGTTACGTTTTGTAAACATCCATACGCCAAAGATAATACCGATAGTAGCACCGTGGCTCGCCATACCGCCATTACGTATATCTGTAATAATGCGCCAAGGCTCTGCAAGATAGGTCGCAGGTTCATAGAACAAGCAGTGACCTACACGAGCACCGATGAATGTGCCAAGTACAATCCAAATAAATGCCGACTCCAATGTACGTGGAGGTAAACCCTCGCGACTAAACATGTAGTTACACAAGCGCTCAGCAACAAGAATTGCCACAGCCCACATAAGACCGTACCATCGAATATCCATACCACCGATCGTTATAAACGTCGGATCCCAATTCCATACTGTAGATAAAATTTCCATATCAATCTTTTATTTAAATATCTTTTCTATCTTTCTAACTCTCAAGCACTGATAGACGAGCAATTACGCGCCATGCCTCTTTCACCTCGTTACGGTCAATAAAGATATCTTCGAATTCATCTCTGTTGCGTGCCACCAAACGCCATCTATCACTATTCTTAGCCACCCAGCGTACTCTACGCCATATAACGTTGTCGGTTGGACGGTCCAAAATCAACACGTACTCATTGCCCTGCACCACCTCATCCACTGTAGCACGCTTAAGGAAGAGATCTTGTGTTGCGCAAATAGGCTCACTCATAGGCTTCGAAAAAGTACGCACCACAATGTCGCAATGAGTCTTATATGGCATTGTCACATAGCTCATAGGCTTCAACTTCGATAGGTTTGGAAGTACCGTCTCCATCTCATCGAGGTAGAATGGAATTTCATCATCATCGATAACATCGCTTTTGAGCATACTTCCGACGCCCGACATGAGCCATGTTCTATCGATCTCGGGATCGAACTTAAGGATTCTATCCGCCAAGTCATCGGAAATACCATAGTTTCCCTTGCGTATATGATATAGGTTCTCTGCTCGGTTTAGTCCAATCTTCACAGCAAAGCTATTAATCGACTTTCCAAAGCGCTCAATAACCTTAAGCAATCTCGACCAGTTATCAAATTTATTTGTCATATCGTTTTACATTATCTGCATAACATAGCAAGGATGAGATTTTTCAAAAAAATATCATATCTTTGCATCGCGGCTCCGTAGTTCAATGGATAGAATTTAAGATTCCGGTTCTTACGATGAAGGTTCGAATCCTTTCGGAGTCACTCAAAGGGTTATTCGGCACGCGGATAACCCTTTTATTTTTTCCAACCTATCCATTTAACATTGCAAATATACCACAAAAATCTGTGGTCTAAAAATTTTTGCCATTTAATCCTTGAAAAATATAGTAACATCGCATAAAATAGCAATTTATCCCTGTCCCGCAGTCCCAAAACCAGATGTGTCACAAAAAGTCTCCCTTTCGTCTCTGTTTGTTTCTCGATAATATTTCCTCTGAGACTCTCTTTGTTTTGTTCATTCGTTCAAACACATAGGGAATACACGAACAAACTATCCTTTCGATCTCTACCCTCTCATAAAACAAAAGCGCATCCAATCGGGATGCGCCTTGTGCTTGTTGTTTGTTTGATTTACTTAAGCTCCACCAACGACTCACCAGTCATCTCGGCAGGCTTAGCGAGACCCATAAGGTCGAGAACGGTAGGCGCCACGTCGGCAAGGATACCATTCTTCACGCTCTTAACTCTATTTGATACTACTACGATAGGTACAGGGTTAAGTGAGTGAGCTGTGTTAGGTGTGCCGTCAGCATTTACAGCGTTGTCAGCGTTACCGTGGTCGGCAATCTGAACAACCTCGTAGCCGTTAGCCTTTGCTGCCTCTACAACATCCTTAACGCACTCATCTACGGCCTTTACAGCCTTCTCGATAGCCTCGTACACGCCAGTGTGACCAACCATATCGCCATTAGCGAAGTTTAGGCAGATAAAGTCGTACTTGTCTTCCTTGATTGATGCCACGAGCTTGTCCTTAACCTCGTATGCAGACATCTCTGGCTGGAGGTCGTATGTAGCAACCTTAGGCGATGCAACCAAGATGCGCTCCTCGTTCTCGAACTTCTCCTCGCGACCACCGTTAAGGAAGAATGTTACGTGTGCGTACTTTTCAGTCTCGGCAATACGCAACTGGTTAAGACCCTGCGCAGCGATATACTCACCAATCGTGTTTGCCACATTCTCCTTATCGAACAAGATGTGTAACCCCTGGAACTTAGCATCGTATGGAGTCATACAGCAGTAGTACAAAGGCATAGTGTGCATACCCTCTGCCTCCATATCCTCTTGTGTAAGCACGATAGTGAGCTCCTTAGCGCGGTCGTTACGGTAGTTGAAGAAGATAACCACGTCGTTAGGCTTTATTGTGCCGATAGCATTGCCCTCAGCATCAACATTTACGATAGGCTTAATAAACTCATCGGTAACACCCTCAGCGTAAGACTTCTCCACAGCCTCTACCATATTTGTAGCCTTCTCACCAACGCCATTTACAAGCTGGTCGTAGGCAATCTTAACACGCTCCCAACGCTTATCGCGGTCCATAGCGTAGTAGCGACCGATGATAGATGCAATCTTACCAGTAGATTTTGCAGTGTGCTCCTCCAAAGCTGCGATGAAGCCCTTACCACTGCGAGGATCGGTATCACGACCATCCATAAAGCAGTGAATATAGGTATTCTCAATGTTGTAGTGTTTAGCAATATCGCATAGCTTAAAAAGGTGTTCCAATGATGAGTGTACACCACCGTCTGATACTAGACCCATAAAGTGCACATTTACACCGTTAGCCTTAGCATACTCAAAGGCTGCAACAACCTCCTTATTCTCAAGGATAGAGTTATCGCGGCAAGCGCGGTTAATCTTTACAAGATCCTGATATACCACACGACCAGCACCGATATTTAGGTGACCCACCTCAGAGTTACCCATCTGACCCTCTGGCAAACCAACGTTCTCACCATCAGTCTTAAGCTCGGCGTGTGGGTACTGGGCTGTCATCGCGTTAATATACTCAGGGTTGGTTGAGTGGATAACATCCGACTTGCTCTTGTCGCCATTACCCCAACCATCCAATATCATCAACAAAACTCTCTTATTCATAACTTCTTAGATATTGTTATTTTATTTCTTACTTCACGTTTGATAGAATCATCTCGATAGCCTTCTCCATAGCAGCCTCTACACCATCTACATTCTTACCACCAGCGGTAGCGTAGTGCTTCTGACCACCGCCACCACCGTTCATCAACTTCGCGGCCTCGCGAACGGTAGCACCTGCATCAGCACCCATAGCAACCATATCGTCCGAAAGCATTACGGTAAGTGTTGGCTTGCCCTCGAATACGTTGCCTACAACCATTACCAAACGCTCTGCAACACGCTGACGGATAGCGAATGCCAAATCCTTTAATACCTCGCCAGAGTAGTTTGTAGTGAGCTTAACAAGCTTAATGCCGTTAGTATCCTTAGCCTCCGCAGCGATAGTCTGAGCCAAAGCCACAACCTTCTCCTTACGCATCTCCTCTACCTCACGGTTAAGGGTAGCGTTGTTCTCCATAACCTTCTCCACAGCCTGCACAAGTTTAGGACTACGCACAATCTGCTCGATAGACGAGATAGTATCCTGAGCCTCGTAAACCATAGCCTCTGCAACCTCGCCAGTAACAGCCTCGATACGGCGTACACCAGCCGAGATTGCGCTCTCAGATACAATCTTAAACATACCAATAGTGCCTGTAGCCGATGTGTGAGTACCACCACAAAGCTCGGTTGAAGGGCCAAAGGATACCATACGTACCTTGTCACCATACTTCTCCCCAAAGAGCATAATTGCACCAGCAGCCTCAGCCTCAGCCATTGTTGCCTCACGTTTCTCGATAAGAGGATAATTAGAACGTACAAGGCGGTTTACAAGGCGCTCAACCTCACGAATCTCCTCGGTAGTAACCTTCTGGAAGTGTGAGAAGTCGAAGCGTAGCCCCTGAGGTGTAACCATAGAACCCTTCTGCTCAACATGTGTGCCAAGAACGGTACGCAATGCGTAGTCTACAAGGTGAGTTGCAGTGTGGTTGTTAGCCGCCTGCTGGCGCGCCTCAGTATTTACCACAGCGTGGAACTCTGATGTAGTGCTCTCAGGTAGGCGCTTAGCGATGTGGATAATAAGACCATTCTCCTTCTCGGTAGCGATAATATCAATCTTCTCGTTTGCACTCTCGATATAACCGATATCACCAATCTGACCACCAGAGTTACCATAGAATGGAGTCTGGTCGAATACAAGTTGATATACCTCGTTATTCTTGCTCTTAACACGGCGGTAGCGGGCAATGCGGATGTTTGCCTCAAGATTATCGTAACCAATAAACTCGCTCTCAGAGATTGCCATAACCTCCTGCCAGTCGTCTATATCCTGCGATGCAGCGTTACGAGAACGCTCCTTCTGCACCTGAAGCTCCTTCTCGAACTCCTCAATATCTACCGTTACGCCCTGCTCCTTAGCGATAAGCTCAGTAAGGTCAATAGGGAAACCGTATGTGTCGTACAATACAAAGGCATCTTTGCCCGAGATCTTGCCGTTTGTTGATCTCTTAATAACGCCCTCCAAAAGGTTGATACCTGTTGCGAGGGTACGAAGAAATGAGTTCTCCTCCTCCTCAATAACACGCTCGATAAGAGTCTGCTGAGCTACAAGCTCTGGGAACTGGTGGCCCATCTGCTTTACAAGACCATCTACCAACTTGCAGATAAATGGCTGTGTGAAACCGAGGTATGTGTAACCATAACGCACTGCACGGCGCAAGATGCGACGGATAACATAACCTGCCTTAGCATTTGCAGGAAGCTGACCGTCAGCGATAGAGAACGATATAGCACGAAGGTGGTCGGCGATTACGCGCATAGCCACATCTGCCATCTCATCCTTGCCATACTCCT
>JAEIGA010003820.1_pt1 | contig 23431 bp, 46 predicted proteins | sample 9270691 | NCBI WGS metagenome assembly JAEIGA01 (sample SAMN17057246, study PRJNA624740) | gut metagenome | biome: biome; isolation source: fecal sample | host: Bos grunniens | place: China: Xizang | collected 2019 | reverse complement strand
GTTATCAGCATCATCCACCCATCAAGATTATTCATCATCAGTCTGCCTTCAGCGAATACTCCGACTTCCCAAGTTTCTTTCTCGTTGCAATATCTTTTTGCATCATCTTTGTCAATCTCGTTCCAAAGTACATTACAATACTGCTTTGGGATATTCTCTTCTTCAAGGACTGCTATGATGTATTCCCAACCCTCATACTCCCATTGATTGGTGTACTGCTGAACTATATCATAGTCAAGGTCATCATTAACAAGACCGATTTGATATTCGCTCAATTCATCAAGTTCATCAATGATTCTTGTTGCTCTTTCAGCATAATAGGCGATGTCGTTGAGGTCTTCAGTTTCTGCCATTTTAGCGATATTCTTGCGTACAAAGGCAGTAAATTCACAACTTCCGTGAAATACCTTATAACCATTAGGAATCATCTTTGTGATGTCAATTCCTACGCATTTGTCAAATTCTACGAACTCATAGATTGACTGCGACATCTCTCTTTTGAGGATAGCAAGTTTACCACCCCATTCGCCTTGAAACATATCAGCATCCTCAACGGAATCAAATCCGATAATTGCTGAATTGAGGTATGAGTAGTCATTATTCATTGAATATGCTACCACTTTGCAACCCCATTCGTTTACTGCATTGATTTTCTCTTTATTCATAGTGTACTTGTTTTGTTTATTATTGTACTGCAAAGGTAGTGTAAATGTTACACATTAGCAAATAAATTTTAATCTATGATTTCTCCGTATGCTAACATAATATCATCATACCTTATATCTTTGGCAGAAAGGTCATATAGACCTCTATAACGAAGAACATAGGCAGACATTTCCTCATCTGCTAACACCTCTTTCAATGTAGGATAATCAACCTTGATTGTCTTTGGTGCATCATCTTCCTCATCTACCAATGTGCCGATGCCATAACCATCAAAGCACTCTACATCGTAGGTATGCTCGTTCTCATCGTTGAAAAAACAAAAATCTTGAAAAAGGGTTTCCTTTGATAAAATTGAATCCATAGTGTGCTTTTTTATTGATTACAAGTGCAAAGGTAATATAAGTTATTGATACTTGCAAATAAATTTTTTATTTGGAGATGATGAACATTTGTATTATCTTTGTATTGCGGGAATAATACAACAAAAAAGCACCACCTCTCGGCAGTGCTTTCGTTTATAGGTTATTGTCTAATCTATTCGCTTATATAGATAGAAACCATCAGCATCTTCATCAAAGATGTATTCTGCGTTACCATTAAAGGTTTCAGTTGCACCTTCAACCACATACTTTGTTTTCAATGCTTCTATCAGCAAATCCTTATTATCACACACATCGTGGTAGTCATTAACCAAGTCGGGATATTGGTCATAGTTACCTTCGGGATGCAAAAGCATACCAACCAACTGATATGTACTTTTAGTGTTCATCAGTTCATAGAAGTCCTTGCAGTCTTCCCAATCCTCAACGATGAAATCCACATCAATGTAACCATCATCGTAATGGTCATCATTCTCGCAACCAAAGAGTGATATATCCTCAACTTTGCCCAAATCCTCGCTTATTGTTACGATAGGAAAGCAGTCATAGGTCTTACCATTATGCTGATAATTGCGATTGGATTTACCATAATAGATATAGTAGATACCATCCCAATCAAGATAGAGGTCGTTCTCGTTATGAGTTTCAACGATTCTACCATTCTCAAATTTTACATACTTGTGTTCCATTAGTCTTCTTCAAAAAGTTCAGTATCAATTAGGGTGTAACCTATTGCTTGAAGTACAACCTCAGCCTCGCTTTCATCAATACCATTATCAATAAGGCATTGAATAGTTCTTGCAATGTTCTCTTCAGTAATTGTAGTAGAAACGATAATCTCTTTCATAATGTTAGTGTTTTAATTTGTTTAACTTGACACAAAGGTAATATAAGTTTTCCTATTCTGCAAATAAAATTTCAAGGCACTGATTAACCATTTTGAGAAGTTGTTGTCTTGCTTGTGTACTCCAAAGACTACATAGGTTATGAGTATGACTTGATGAACTCTCCATAACAGGTCTTGTGGTCAGTCTATCAATGTAACTCTCCTTTACCCTACCAAAATAGGTTGTAAGGTCAAGGTCAGTCTTCTCGTTCAATGTATTCAGCATCATCGTGATTTCGTGTGCAATATATGCTGATACATAGGTATCCTCTGCTCTCCACGCAAAATAGAATAGGAAATTATCATTGATATGCTCCATATTATCTTTGTGCTGATTCTCTGCCTTATCCAATTCTTTTGTAAGGTACTTGATAATGTCTGCTCTCTTATTCATAGTATATGTCTTTATTGATAACAGGTGCAAAGGTAATAAATTAGAATGATATAACCAAATAAAAAAATATGTACTCAATCGAGTACATCATGCCCCCATCTCCCGCAGTACAAAGATAGTAAAAAGGTTTCATATATACAAATAAAAAAACCACCGACCTTTCGGTCAGTGGCACAACAATAAACTATGAATACGAAACTATGCTATTCTAACTAAAACGCAACCCACACCATAATCATGAGAGTCGAATTTATCTCCTACCCCAATGAGGTCGCATTCTTTGCATTCTTCTTCACTAAAACCATACTCTTGTAGGTCAAGGGGGTCTGTAATCTGCACTACGATACAACCCATATCACCACAATACTCTGCTGTATTGATAATTGCAAAAATCTTGCAAGTTCTTTTAATGCCAAAGTTTGAAAGTTCTTTTACCATAGTATCTACTTTGTTAAATTTCTACTTCAAAAAGACGAAGAGTGTCGCTATTTCTACAAGCATAACCGTCCTCATACTGACAATATGACCTTTTGCCCTTCTCAAAATCCCAATCCTCTTTGTCTTTGATGTCATCGTAGAGTTCTTTTGCTCTGTTCTGCAACGCTTCTTCTGCTTCCTTTGCGTTGAGGAATACTTGTGGTGTCGCTTGTGAATCATCGTAGTCCACGATGTTAATTTCAGTAAGGATGTAAAGTTTCATATCTATATGTGTTTTTAGTTAATCTTCTACTATAAAATCGTGCCCACAATCCTTGCAGTAGAAATCAGTTCCACCAAAATCGTTTTCTCCGTCATTGAGTACATTGATTGAACCACAAATGGGGCAAAAAATATCATTATTCATAATTTAATTATTTAATTGGTTTAACTTGTTTTTGTTGATGCAAAGGTAATAAATAAGTTTTAATCATCCAAATAAAAACTTTATGTACTCATTGGAGTACCTACACAATGTGGTAGGTATCTCCATTGACCTTAAACCATTCTATTCCCGAAAGTTTAAGATTTCTAACTTCAGTCTGCTTTGTTATGCCATGTGCTAACTGATTTTGGCATACATAAGGTTTAGACACGATTTCGTACTGCTTGATGGTCTGCATCTCGCTTGGAGTGGCAAGTCTACCATCCACATAGTAGGTCTTCTTGCACTGCTCATTGACCTTTGCGTATGTGCGAATAAGGATTTCGCCTTGTGCGTTCTCCAAGACCTTGTTATAGACCTTGTACTTCATACCACCACGAAGACCTTGATTGTCATATTCGCCCGTTACGGACTTCTTCTCGCAAGAAGACTGATAACTCATACCAAAGTTGAGGACAACCTCTTCCACAACCTCAACCCTACCATAAAGATAGTTTGAGTTTGCCCTACCACCTTTGTTCATCTTGCACTCTTTGTGGTAGCAAAAGGTGATGAATGAACATCCCTTAAAGTTAGCGAAAAACTGCTCTGCGTGTGCGTGTGTGATTGTGTGTACCATAGTGTGTATCTCTTTTATTATTACTCTGCGAAGGTAGTGAATTGTTTTGGATTGTGCAAATAAATTTTTGACATCCTCTTTTACCTCAATCCACTACTCTTTCAAAGAACTGATGCAAAGGTAGTGATAATAAATGAAACCACCAAATAAAAATTTTATTTGCATATGTTGGGGATTTGTGTTATCTTTGTACTGCGGAAGTAACGCACACACGCATACCTATATATAAACACGCACAAAGAAAAAATTATTTGCAGATATAGAAAACTTGTTATACCTTTGCATTATAATAATAAAAAAAGAATACACTATGAAGAAAGGAACAAAAATTATCAAGTCAGCAGTAGAACTCATTGACACAACTTATTATGGTTGTCAGTTTTGGGAAGAGCATTGTGATTACGAAGGCATAGAGTATGATATTCATACCATTGATTGGGATTATGTTCGTGATGTTATGGATATGGAAATGGAAGATGTTGTTTACCAAATATCACAGAAGTTTTGGCTTTGCGACTTTGTTGTTAGTGGTTATCTTGGATTATGGAACGGCAGACCACGCATAAACAATCGCATTTTTGGTTCGTTTAGGAAGGCATTAGATGCTTGTCTTTCATCAGCAGATGATGTAGTTATATCATACGATAATTGGGGCATATATGTAAAAGCAATGCACCACGATGGAACAAATTGCTTTACAATCAGTCCTATTAAAGCGAACTACAACCTTTCGGAAGAAGTAGTGGATAGGTTTAACCCTACAACACATAAACGCTATATTCAGCGAATAAATGACCTTTGGGAGTAAGCAAAATTTATTTGCATAATCCAAGTAAATGCACTACCTTCGTGATACAATAATAAAAGAAAAGGATATGGACAAAATCAGTAGCGAAAGATTAGAGAAACTGCTTGAGCAGTTTATGCACGAAAACCCTTACGGAGATACGAGGGATTTAGCAGAATGGTTTTATAACAAAGGTTATAAAGAGGGTAACGATGATGCCCACAAGAAGATGATTTTTGGTAAATAAAATACAAAGATATGAAGACACTTTATTACGAATCCGACCTTGCTGAAATCATTGATAGCATTAGGGATTACATTGACCAAAACGAGAACGCAGAGCAGAACGAGCAGTATTATGCCGAACTTGCAAAGGTTGAGAATGACTTTTGTGCATTGGTAGAGAGTGGAGTTTTCCACGATGCTATGGGCAAGACACTCAATGTATTTGAGAATTGGGGGCAGTTATGTGCTGAAGTAGAAACTGAATACTAAATGTAGCACAAATATGAATAATGAAAGGCACTACCTTATGGTGGTGCTTTTTTTATTTGCGTATGTCGCACGGATTTACTATCTTTGTACTGCGAGAGATAGGGAACTGATGAAGTTGAGGCGACTGATAAAATTTATTTGGAAGATAACGATAAATGTGCTATCTTTGCCCTTGTAATAATAAAACAAGCACACTATGACAACTGATTTGACAAAGGATTATATCCACTCACAAAGACACGAAATCTACACAAGATTGCAAGGTATGGTAGGCACAAGACAGACTGAAACACAAATCAATGAAACATTGAGCAAATTGTGTGGAACAAAGATGACTTGCCATTATGCAGAAGAGCAGAACTCACTTGACCATACATTCTATTTCCAAAGGTTTGATGGCAAGTTTGACCTTGACGGAACATTCTATGCCCTTCCTCAACTTAAAGAGCATAATGGGGAAAAGGTTTGGTATATAACCGAAATTTGTTTGGACTAATGGATTTGGATAAAATATACAATGAATGTGCTAACGCATTAGATGCTGACACAATCATACGATGTGCAAAAAGAGGTAACGAAACACCCATAGGGTTTTTGCTGACCTATCTTAAAGATATGTATTTCCTACCAAAATACTATGGTTGGGAAGTTACGGAGAGATTATTAAAACACTTTAATATACAATACAATGGAAAGGACTTTGTTGTTGTCAGTTGAGGATTGGCAGACTTGGTATTCAAATAAGGTAAATGCTTGGGGTAGCGATAGGAGTGTTCAAAGTTGGGGAGATACTGACACACCAAACGAATATCCTTGCATACTTGTTGAGGTAGAAAATATGGACGAATGTGGTTATGGTTTTACTTGCTACGATTTTATCTATAAGAGTGATGTAGAGAAGTTGTTTCAGTAAACATAATACTTAGCAAGAGAGAACACTATCCGAAAGAGTAGTGTTTTTTTTTATTTGCAAAGTTCAGTAAAATATACTACCTTTGTTATCGTAATAAAACAAAAGACTATGGACACAATTAAAATCGTTTCAGCACACACTTATGCAGAAGATGTAGATAGAGTAGACATCGTAGGTGCATATACTGATGATGAAAAGTTGAAAGCAGACTTTCCTTCAATTATGGAAATGGCAAAGAAGTCATTTTATGAGGTGGCAAGTGATAGCGAGGAAGACACGGATACTGAAGAATCAGTTGGGGTTAATTACTACCACATTTGGTCAAACTATGACTTTGTAGGAGTTGAGGTTAAATGCACTGAAATTCCATTAAACACTATTGATGACACATTTTATGTTGCTTGTATATGAGTAAAAAAAGAAAAAAGACCTTCTATTATGTAACAAAGGTTGAAGGCAACAAGGGAGATAGAATATCACGCATCTATCAAATTAAGCAGAATAAACCTAATCTAATAGGGTGTGTAGAATGGAGATATGGGAGTTCCAAAGGTGCAGATGCAGAGGTAATGAAATACCTTATTGAGCATAAGCACTTGCCCAAATACTTGGATAAAGTTTCGCAATGTAGTTGGCGAGGGTCGGGTTACTATTGTCCCGAAATAGAGGATTTAGGGTATTACATCAAGGAACTTGACTAATGAGAATGCACTGACCGAGAGGTCGGTGCTTTTTTATTTTCTTTTAACCGCAATACAAAGATAATGCAATTACTTCTCATTTCCAAATAAAAAATTTATTTGCATATATCAGTTAGTTGTAGTATATTTGCACAAGTTAATTAAACAAACACACTATGGACACACTTACAAGACAAACATTAAAAGAATGGTATAAGCAGTACAATGCTGAATACTTTGGTGGTAGACTTCCTTTCTGCACACTGAATGTAAAGAGTTGCAAATCCTATTTGGGTATTTGCTATCCGAAGAAACGTACTATTAACATCAGCACTTTCTACAAGAGAGATGAAAGGGGATATAGGGAAACACTTATTCACGAAATGATACACCTTTGGAATTACCTCTATGATTTCAATTACATCGGTCACGGCAAACCTTTCAAACGCAAAGCCGCTGAAATCAATAAGAAAGGTGGGTGGGATATACAAAGATGTAGTGATATTTCAGCAGAAGAAAAGCAGACTGCAACTACAAAAAGAAACGAGAGTGTATATGCGATAGTGATTGACACTAATTCAATAGACGGAAAACTCCATTTTTCAATAGTCAGCAGTAATTCGTATGACAATGGACAATATAGGAATACACTTCGTATGTTTACTGACAAAGGTTGGAAAATTTCAGTCTTTATGACTGCAACTGAACACTATCCGACTTATAGGGTATGTAGAAAAACTATTAGTGGAAAGTATCGTACAAGACAATCCATACAAAAAGAGATTAACGAAAACAAGTTATATCCTATGACAAGTTTCCTTTATAAGAAAGCAATCTAACAAGATTGCTTTTTTTTATTTGCATATATTGCCGATTATCACTACATTTGCATTAACAAAATAACAAAGATATGAGAAGAATAGGTTTACTTAAAAACACTCACAAAACTACTGAAGGTACTTGGTATAATTGCCTTGATGAAATCAGAAAGAAACCTTCAGTAGTGTATGCAGAGTTTATTGACACTTGCTCAAGCAGTGGAGAATGGAGTGGAGTTATCATTCAGCGACTTGGTAAAATGCTTTATTGCCACTCATTCTATCAAGAGAACAATTATCCTATGGGTGGATTTACAATTCATATAGGAGAAACTTACCTCATCAGCGATGTTGAAAATTGCAACTATGACCACATTGCACAAAAGGTTTGGGATGTAGACCATAGGTAACAAATACCATTACAATACATTAGTCCACTATCTAACAAGGTAGTGGATTTTTTATTTGCATATATCGCATGGAAATACTATCTTTGTACTGCGAGATAAAGGGTACAAAAAAAGGAGAGCATTTCTGCTCTCCTTCGTTACACTTTATCGGTTTTAGTTGAAAGCGAAAAAACACGCAAGTACCCAACCGATAGTACCCCAAATGTAGTAAAACATTATCTTATTATCCATTTTTATAAAGCGTTTGGTATAGGTATATTCCTTATAGTTGGTTTGTAACCATTTCTCAAACTGCTTGTAGATTTCAGTATCGTTGTGATTGATAATATCTTCTTTCAGCAACTCAACAATGCGTTTATCATATACAAAATCACACATTGCTTTAATATAGTCTATTGCAGTATTATTGACCACAACAGCACCTCTAAACCTTTCGCTGAGGATGTTATACATCTTTTCCTCTAAAACACGTCTTTCTTTTCTTTTCATATTACTTAATATATACTGAATAAATCCATTCTAAATCCCTTATAACATCTTGCAATGATTCGCTAACCCAAAGGGAACAAAGGTTGTGTATCATACTTGTTGAACTTGTCATAAGACGACCACTCAATAACATTCTCTTGTAGTATTCAATCATCTTACTGATGTACTTTTCAATACTATCATTGTAATCGCTTAAATCAGTTTCAATATGCTCTACCATAACCGAATAGATGCGTTTCTTATTCGTTGCCTTATACCACCTTTCAATCTCCCAAGGTAGTTTGGTAAACAAATCTTCTTCCATACTATCCTTTGATTTAGTAATAGTATTATCGTTAGATGCGATAAGTCTATTCAAATCAGCGACAATCAGTAGTCTTGTTTCTTTTTCTTTTTGTTCCATAGTGTATAGTTTCAATATCTATATGCAAAGATAATATAATAATTTCAATTATGCAAATAAAATTTTAACTCCGTCTGTTTTGGACTATCATTATTTTTTCTGCAATACAAAGATAACATGATTTCATGAAACATGCAAATAAAAAATGCCGCCCCATATAGGAGCGGCACCACAAAAACACACTAAAAACACACTTTATTCATCAAAGTCAATCTCGCAGATGATTTCGGCCTGTGGGATTTTACCTTTGAGCATAAAGTTCTCATAAGTATCAATCCAACTATAATTTTTCAGCAACTTGTCAAAGTATACTGCATAACGTACACCATTTTTATTGGCAAGTCTTTGAACATTTTCTATCGCTTTTCGGAACTTAAGATTCCTATTATGATTGTCAAACAATCGGTTATTTTTTGCTGCTATCATATTACTTCGTTTTGTTCTCAATAGGTTTAGGGATTGTGATTTCGTTTTCCAAAATCATTTCAGTACTGAAACGAACAATTTCTTTTGGAGTGTCCATTGGTCTTGTCGCCAACATTGCGCTGATGAAAAATGTAAGTGCTACCATATTCATTTCTATTTAATTTCTAATGCAAATATACTAAATCATTTACATATACGCAAATATTTTTTCGTTGAATTGAGGGAATACGGATAGTACTTCTTCTACTGTATGGAAATTATATCTCTCATATTCGCTTACTACTTTTTCAAGTCTATCGTTGTGTCCGTCTTTAATGCCATTAAAAACATCACTCTTTCTTACAAAATAAACGAACACATAGAACTTTGCAAAATTGTGATTATTACTTTTCTCTAAAACATAGACTTTCTTGTACCCATCTTCAACACTGACAACATACTTTGTGTTAATCAGTTCTACACGACCATCGTGCATTGTCATTGCCCAAAAACCCGTATCGTTGGTGGTACCATTGAAACTATCAGTAAGTACAAACTGATTTCTTGTTTGAAACATATTGATAAGACTGAATCCGTCTTTTTCAATAATGTCAACTATCGTTGCTTGTGGTGTAATCTGATGGAAAACGTAAGGTAATCTTTCTAACTTGCTCATAGTGTTTTTCTTTTATTATTATAATGCAAATATACTACATCCCTGCGATATATCCAAATAAATTTTAGGCACACAAATGAGTACATTTAAGATGCATATCTTTCGCAGTACAAAGATAATATATCTCTGTGAATTATACAAATAAAAAATGCCACCCCTTTCGGAGTGGCGACACACATATTATGGAACAACTACAATTCGTTGATTTCGTGCCAATACCCTATTTCAAAGGTATTCCAATCTTTCCATTTTATAACTGATTCAATTTCAGTAGTAGTAGGTTTGTTATAGGTGCTTGGTACAAGTGCAAAGCAATCTTCACACATTGATTTGTTGAGGTCTGCTATTTTCACATCACGCACAACTGAAAACCCCGTACCCGTAAGTCTATTAGGTTTGTGGACTGAAGATAGGTTGATATACCCAAAGTATGTTACCTCAAAGTAACCAATGTTCTTTCCATCAGTAAAGTAACCATAGGTACCATTACCGAATACTCTATATCCAAACTCTTTCAGTTTTGCGACAAGTGCCTTTGATACATCTTCTCTGCTCATAGTGTTTTGTTTTATTGTATTGCAAATATACTACAATAGGTTTGAATTGACAAATAAATTTTAACTATCAGTCTTTATATACGGCAGTAAAATTAGAATAATTCCTATTTGTAGTTTTTGCCAATACTTTTTGTCTTGCCTTCATTTCAGCAATGCTATTGAAATACTCAACTTGTTCATATATATGTTTCTCGTCAACATATTCAATGTCACCATCGTCATTGATGAAATCTCCCTTATGGTGCATTGTCTGCTCATATACAAGGGCGATTGTTTCAGTTCTACCATTAAACAAGGTAGTTCTATCAAGTGGAAATCTTTTAGTAAGCATAGTCTTATTCTATTTGTTATACGCAAAGATAAACATAATAGTTAATATAAACAAATAAAATTTACACCTCCTATCATCTTCATCAGTTCTCATCTTTCCGCAGTACAAAGATAATACATTTTCTCCGTATATGCAAATAAAAAAATCCACCACCTTGTTAGGTAGTGGACTTCTCATATAAGATGTCAGTCTTTATCTCATTGAAATTGATTCAAGAATGTAAACGAAATCGTTTAATTCTAACTCTCCGTATGCATCGGCATCAAACCACACATTTTCATTACTTGCAGTAACAAGTTCCAAAGTGCCTTCAGTCACTCTCGCTTTGATTACACTATCTCTCTCTCCGATACATTCATCGTTGAAAGTAGGATAGGTTGTTTCATCAGTAAACTCAATGTAACCATTTTCAGTTCTCTCTTGCAGTTTTGTGACCATATCATTGATAAGGTCTTTTTTATTCTGCTGAATTTTGCGACCTTGCTTTGCAAGTTCCTCGTACTTTTCAAAAAGATGTTTCATAGTGCTTTATCTTGCATTAAGTCCATATTCTTTCAGTATTGCCTTCACTCTTTCGTTATCGGAAGATTCTTTCACTCCAATATGGAAATGATACTTCTTGTTATAATTTTGTGAAGGTGGACAATGATATTCTTTCCAATCGTAGATTGTGAAAACAAGTCCGTCTTCAGTTTCATAATCCCACTCCATTGTGGTCTTATCTCCACCCTCTTCATCAATGTAATGAGGTTCTTCAAGTGCGTTGATAATCTCTTGTGGTGTGGCAAAAAGTTCAAGTCCAAACCAAGATGTACCACAAATGTTGTTGCTGATGTTAAGTGTTGTCTTCATATTCATATCTTTTATTATTGTAATACAAAGGTAATACAAGTTTTCCTATTTTGCAAATAATTTTTTTATTTGGATATGTGATGATAATGTGCTATCTTTGTACTGCGGAAGTTATACAAAAAAAAACCACTCCCTCATCGGGAGTGGCGACACACTATGAATTGAATTACACGTAAAGTACAAATTTTCTAATCTCTTCAAGGCTTTCCTTGAATTTGCCGAGGTCTGCTGACTTGATATTGAAGGTATCATCTATGATAGTCTGCTTACCCTTAAACTCTCTTAAAGCGATTATATTGTGTAGTTCAAGAAACAAATCTCTCATTGTATCATTGACACCTGCAATCTCTTCTATAAGGGTTACAATCTTGCAGTATTCTGCATCTTCTTCCTCTTGCTGTTCAATCACTTTGAAGTATTCTTCATCGGACATATCATCATAATATACACCACCATAGTTCATAATAAGGACTTCCTCTTCCTTGCTTACTGCATCTTTGAAGTCCTCAATTTCATTAGTTTCTCCAATACCTTTCAGCAACCTATTAACATCTTCCTTATTCCAACGATAGTAATGACACATTACATCATATAATTCTCGTTCTGCTTTTTCCAAATCATCTTTTGTGATGTTACCTGTGTAGATTCGGCATGGTGCTGATTCCCAAGCATCAAGTTCAATTTTGATAATATCAGTTGTTTTCTCCAACCATTTATCAATTCTGCTCATTATTGCTTTGTCAATGTTAACGGGATAAGGACAACCACCGTGAACATCAAGCATTACAAAATCATATATTTCGTTTGTGAGTTCTTTATCCGAATACACTTTGCAGATTTCGTGATGAAAGTCGGGAGTGTGATGTATGTAACAACCACGATAATTTAATGTAGGCATAGTTCTTTGTTTTATTATTGTACTGCAAAGATAATATGTTTCTCTCTAATCTGCAAATAAAATTTACTTAATCCATTCTGCTATTTCAGTCTGCATTTGATTAAGTGTTATTTGTCTTGTGGTAGGATAGTTCAGTGCTTGCCACACCTTTGACACATCAAACAATGCAAAATGACTGAATACACCTTGATTGTATTTGTAAACCAAATCACACTCTTTTCCGTAATATGTAGATAACTCTATCTGCAACTTTGGAATATACTTTGCACAAGCAGCTCTTGGGATTGCCAAATATCTTGAATCAGTGAAGAATGACACCTCAAATCCACCCCAATCCATAAGGGCAATCTTCAGCATTACTTCTCCTTTATCGTTCTCCACGATAGCAACTCTCAATCTATCTCCATTGATGATTGATGTGATGTTTGAGTGAATCTTTTGTGTTAATACTGCGTAGTTCATAGTGTGTTTGTTTTAATTTCTATGACAAAGGTAGTGTATATAATTGATATATGCAAATAAAAATTTTATTTGTAGAACTCAAGATTTCATGTTATCTTTGTACTGCGGAGATAAGGATAAAAGAAAAACGGACTGCCCATTGGACAATCCGTTCCTCAACAAAAAGCACACTATGATTTAGACTTTCGTCTATTACATTCTTTACACAACATCTGCAAGTTATCTGCATTTGTCTTTCCACCCTCAACCCACGGAGTGATGTGGTCGCCTTCCATTTCCTCAATACTGAAATGTTTTCCACATAGAGGACATATACCCTCTTGTCTTTCGTATGCTGAAGTCTTTTCGCTTTCAGTAAATGTGCGAATGTTCAAGCACCTTTCGTGACCACCAAGCACATATTCAAAGATTCCCTTCTTATTCTGCACATCATCATCTTTCATCAATCTGCTAACCTCACTTTCAAGGTCGCTCGGAGTAAATGACTTTTCGTGATACTTGTTATAGAGCAATCCCCAATCTACATTCTTGACCACCTTTGACCATTTCTTATGATTAGGGAAAAGTGTCTGCACCCAAGTGATTACATTTTGGAAATACATCTTCAGTTCAGTACAATCAGCATCTTTCTGATGCTCTGACATATATTTCTCAATAGTAGTACCCTTGTAATTTGCAATCCAAGACAATGCAGTTTCAAGATAGTCTTGTCTTATAGGACTGCCGTTCACAAATTTTTCTCCAAGTTTATATGCCACACAACCCGTCTTTGAGAAGAATCTCTTTGCTGATGATAACCAAGCACCACAATATACTGCGTTACGAAGTTCTTGCTTGTTCAGTTTCTCTCCTGCGATATTGATAGTTTCAAACCAAGCAAGTTTCTCGCTATCAGTTCCCTCGCATACATAGATAAACAATTCATAATCAAGAATCTTATCTTGAATATCAAAAGGAAGGGAGTGAAAATAACTCTCATTGATAGAGTATTCTCCAACCACATAACTACATACTGATATAGTTCTCTGCTGACCATCAAGCACCTCAAATCCGTTCTCGTTCTTTGCCCAATACATTACATTGAGTGGAAAACCTTTGAGAATTGTGTCAATGACTGCATCTCTCTGTTTGTCCTTATAAATAAATTCTCGCTGATATGGTGGGCGAATATCCAACATTCCATTGTAACCTACAACACCCTCTTCAGCATTGTCTTTGTAACCCTCAACGAGTTCTCTTACCTTAATTCTTGTTAATTCAATCTTCATATGCTTTTTGTTTTTTGTTATCACAAAGGTAGGCAATTATTTTAATATATCCAAATAATTTTTCAACAATTCCTTTTGGTCGGATTTGAGCATATCTTTTGTGATAAATGTATTCACATAACATACATTTTTAATACTGCTGAACTCCACAAGACCAACACCTTCACGCATTATAGTATAATTACCTTCATCAGTACCTACGGATAAAAAGATAGGGTTTTTTGAAAGAAAATCATAAAACAATGTCTTAAACGGAATAGGTCTATTCTTATGGTATCTTTCTCTATATCTATCAAAGAAGTGTGCTGAAAATATCGTTATACCATACACATCGTTGTCTTGTATATTGATTGAAAGGACTTTATAACTGCCATCCATATTTCTCATAAACACATAGTGCTTATAATATTTGTTAAGCATATTACCATAATAAAATGTAAACCATTCGTTTCCGTTAGGTGTTATCATTTTATATGAATCAGTTGTTATAAACAACTTATTTCTAACTGAATTATTAAATTTGTTGTGATAATATCTTATTTTTTCCCTACAAGATGTATAATCTCGTTTAATCTCGTTGAGGATTTCGTTGTCGTTCATTGTATTCAGTAACATAGTGCTTGTGTGTTTTTTTGTTTCTACAAAAGTATTATAATTTTTGCAATTAGACAAATATTTTTTTGTTGAGTGTTAAGTTATCTGTCCCTCCCATCCGCAGTACAAAGATAACACATTCCCTTCGTATATGCAAATAAAAAAAACACCACCTTGTTAGGTAGTGTTTAATTATGCTTATATTTAATTATCGTACCAAAACTATTTCTTTCTACGAATTAAAATTCTTGCATATGGAACTTTAACCTCCCCATTAACAACCATATACAAATCCCCATCAACAACACCTCGTTTTTGGATATTTTTACGATACTCACGATGTTCTGCTTTATATGGTTGTACTCCACAATCTAATCCAAGATTAGCAATACCTAAACCAATAATTTCAAATTGAGTGGGGCAAAATTTACCAAGGAATGTAATTGGAACACCCATAACACCCTCATAGTCCATAGGGATATTTTCCACCCTTGAAACCTCTATCGCATCATAGTTATCGTACTTTGGATAATCAGTTTCGTTGTACTTACGGAATAAGTCAATAGGAGTATTTCTATGATTGTGGGGAATATTTGTAAACCAAGATATTGCAGGTACTTTTCCTATTTTTACACCATTTTCAATTCTATCCCATTTTTCATATGTATTAGGCATACCAAAATCCATTGTTTTATTAGAGTGTACACCCAACCAAAGTTCGTTGTTCTTGATATATGGGAAAATCTCCTTATAGGTAATTGCATTGTTGTTACCCAAAATAATGAATTTTTTTCCATATTCCATAAGTTGAGCAACATACTCTCTAAAAAGTGAGAATGGTGGATTTGTGACAACTACATCACACTCCTTGAGAAATTCAATACATTCTACTGAACGAAAATCTCCGTTTCCCTCAAGTTCTCTTACCTCAATCTCGCTATCCTCAACCATACGATTTCCATTCTTATCCCCCTCATAGATAAGGACTACACCCTTACCACCTTCCTTATAACCTGTGGTAATGAGTTTCTTAAGACCAAGAAATTCAAAATTAAGTGAGAAATACTTAAAGAAGTTAGATTCTCTTGCATCATCGCAGTTGCAATATACAACCTTACCCTTGAAGAAAACCTTATAGTGTTTCATTTCCTTTTCAATGTCGGAAAGCTGAGTATAAAATTCATCATTTTTTGCTCTCTTTGCTGAATGGAGATTTGAGTTCTTTGTTGCCATAGTGTGTTATCTTTTAATTGTTATTCCTATCATTATTGTAATGCAAAGATATATCTTTTTTAATTATTACACAAATAAAAATTTCATCATTTATGATGCAAACTGCACCTTGATAAGTGGTGAACTTCTCGCACTACAAAGATAGTGAATCCGTGTGACATATGCAAATAAAAAAATCCCTCGCATCACTGCGAAGGATTCCCCAATTAAATACATATTGCCTATGAAAACTACATTGTGACCCGTTTGGGGCTCGAACCCAAGACCCCAGCATTAAAAGTGCTGTGCTCTACCTACTGAGCTAACGAGTCTTCCATTATTTTTGATATTGCAAAGGTACGGATTATATTTTACATTTGCAAATAAATTTTATCTTAAACCAAATTCAATTACACAAAATCCATAAGTGTCGGATAGGTAATCTGCAACTGCATCACATAGTTCTTGTTCAGTTACACAATCATCAGTAATATACTTGGGAATTTCAACTCTTGTTGGAATATCACAATCATCAATGTTGTAATCATATACATCATCTTTCAAATCCCATTTAATTTCAAAAGCAACCATAGTGTTTTCCTTTATTATTGTACTGCAAAGATACGTACTTTTTATTAAACCACCAAATAAATTTTGATTCCCATCCCATAACCATCGTTTCCTATCTCTCGCAATACAAAGATAGCATGGATTTTTGAATTATACAAATAAAAAAACGGACTACCTTTCGGTAATCCGTTCTCGTCTATAAGTAAGGTACTAACCACACCATTCGTTAATGTAGAAGATTCCGTCTGCGTTTTCGCAGTATCGTATATCTCCGTTTCGCATCCTTTCCACCATTTCTTCTATGGTCGGTATGTTCTGTTCATCGGGTTCATAGTCAGCAATCCAATCCAAGAAAGCAGTTTCATAATCTCCACTTTCAGCAACTTTCACTAAGTCTTCAGTAGGAAACTGAGAGTAAAACTCATCACACCAAAAAAAAGTCTTTGTACCCATAATTTCATTAAAATTTGTCTTATTCATAGCCTATATCTCCTTTATTATTGTAATGCAAAGATACTATAAAGATTTTAATTCTACAAATAAATTTTAATTTTCATTTTCTTTACTCCACTCTATTACCTTAAAGGTTTCGCTACCTCTCCACCACATTCTTCTGCGAATGAGAATCTTTGCAAGTTCGTTTTCAGCGACCTTTCTGCTCTTATACACTCTCCAATAGAATGTTGTAGTGAGTGACGCAAATCCCGTAATAAACTGCGGTTTACCAAATTTATCACAACCATGATAATGATAAGTAATACCATCAGCAATCATCACGATAGAGTATTTTGTCTTCATAGTGCGTTTGTTTTATTATTGTCTTGTAAAGATAGTCTATTTAATCAGATTGTGCAAATAAAATTTATATCATTCTCCAATTAAGTGATAATATAAACCCTACAATACAACCACCAATCCATACAAAGAAATCCCATAACCATATTTGGCATACTAAATCCATATTTGGTGGTGTGAAACAAGCAACTATTAAGGTAATCACAGTTACCAATATAGCAAATATAAAAGGTGCGATAAACATAAAACCAATCACACTTTCTTTAATTTCTTTTGTCATAGTGTATATCTCCTTTATTATATGACACAAAGATAGCATAATAGATTGACATCTGCAAATAAAAAATTTTATTTGCTTATATGGGTTTAATGTATTACCTTTGTAATGCAGGAGTTAGACAAAAAAAGGAGAGCATTTCTGCTCTCCTCACAATAAAAGGATATTTTTACACACTATACGACTTCTATATACAACGCATCAGGAAACATCAGTTCGCCCGATTCTTGTGCATCTCTTGTGTTCTCTGCCCACACATACTCCCAAGTAATCTTGCCATTCTTATGTGTTACTGCAAGTTCATACCTATACATAACTCTTACCAATAAAGTTCATCAATCGTTACTTCAGTACCATTGTCCAATTCAATGATTTCTCCTCTGATGTCAGTTACTTCTGCCCAACGAGAGGTATGTTCATCTCCTCGCCAATAGCAAGGGTCAATCCAAAAGACTTCATCGCCAACGGCAACTTTTTTCAAAGGATAAAGGTCTACCAATCCTCTTTCATCGTCTTCAGCAAAAAGGTGGTCGTTAATTTCAATGATTTTAGTTTCCATAATGTTTCTTTTTATTATTGTACTACAAAGATAGTATAACTTATTGATATATCCAAATAAAAAATTATATACTCATTCGAGTACCTATGTCCTTATTTTCGCAGTACAAAGATAGTATTTCTTGTTGACATATGCAAATAAAAAAATAGCACTGACCAAACGAGGCGAGTGCTATTATATTCATATGTTAAAATCTCTAAATCAGTAAAATAAATATACCTATGTTAAGGTGGAGGTCTTGTTCCCATACGCAGGGTGCATTAAAAGGTTCCTACTAAGTGTAAAACTAACTAATAAATAATGTGGGTTTATATGTTGTTAAGGCGATGCTCTTGATTTCATAATCATGTCCTCCATGATTAAAAGGTTACAAACTATCATTAAAACAAAACAAAATTCATTTAATTGTTTGTTAAGGCGATGCTCTTGATTTCATAGTGTTATCATTTATGTTTCTTTGACAAAGGTACGGAACTTTCAGCAAACTTGCAAATAAATTTTATTCCGTACCTTATAGACTCAAGTGAGTACCTAATACCCAATTATCTCTGCTTTGGTCTTCGGAGTGTAATATATATCTCTCTCCACCTTCATACCGAACGGAAGTCTGAGTGACTGAAGGTCTGACAACCTAAAATATCCCAATTCCATTTCGTGTATACAAGCGACACCGAAGAACAACCAATCTCCGTCAGCAAGTTTCTGACCTTCAAAGACGTGCCAAGTGCCTACACCACAAGGGTTGAAGAACTTGCAAATTGACTTTGCAGTGGTCTTTCCATCAGTGGAGTAAAGAGGTCTTTTCTCCAACTTCTTCTCAATCTCTTTTGTAATCAATTTCTGTGCCATAGTGTGTATCTCCTATATTAAAGGGTTAGTAAATCTCTTTCAGTATTGTATTGCAAAGGTAAACAATCTTATTAGAATCTCCAAATAATTTTTTCAGTCTTGTTTCCCTCACAACATTTCTCTCAAATCAACAATGCAAAGATAGTATATATAGATGAAACTACCAAATAAAAAATTCAACCACCGTACAACCACCTTACTCTCATTCTCGCAGTACAAAGATAACACAAATCCACCAACTAAACAAATAAAAAATGCAAGTGAAAATAAGGCGTTTTTAGACCTCATAATATCAAAATGATATGTTATTCATTCGTATTCTAAAAGTGTCTAAAATCGTCTAAAAACGGGCAAATTTGCCAAATATCACGCAATACTTACCATATATTGATAAGTTTTGAGTAAAAAATTATTTGTATATATGAATTAAATGCATTATCTTTGTAATGCGGAAATAACACAAAAAAAATCCACTCCTTTGTTAGGAGTGGACTTCACTTATAGTGTTATTTCAACTATGCTTCAAACTCTGCGAGTTCCTCAAAATGGTCTTTGATTCCTTCATCAGTTAGTCCTTTTGGGATATAGTAGAAGAAATCTTTATCTCCTACACTAACTGCCATATCATACTTGTTACTGACAATCTGCTCAATTACGAATTTGCCAAAGCAGGTTTCAACGATTCTTGGTTTCATAAGGATTTTGTTTTTAATTTCTATTGCAAATATAGTATAACCAAATCACTTTACCAAATAAATTTTATGGTGCTACCTTCTACTGATGTTCCCTCCTTTCTGCAATACAAAGATAGCACTTCCGTGCGACTTATGCAAATAAAAAAAAGAGTTAGGATTTCTCCCAACTCTAATTTCGTAGCGTTTATTTTAGACTTTAGATTAAAACGAGATTACTATTCCACTTGCTGAAACTTTAATTGATGATTTTATCTTTTGGCGACCACCGATTGAAATATAACAAGCACCTATAATATCCATTACTCCAACAATACAACTTGTTATGGCAGTTACTTTATGTGCATCAGTTTTAGTACACATATTGTCAGGCATACACCAAACGAAACCATTTACTACACCATAAACAATGTTGCTATATAACAATATATCATAACCAATTTTTTGATTCCTCATTCCTTTTTCATACATCGTTGGTTCATACTCAAAATGGAAAGTTGCACCACTCTTGTACGCAAAGTCCTTAATTGCATCATATTCTGCGTTTGTTAGTCTTGTTTTCTTATTCTCAGTAGTTTTTTTAATTTGGTAAATACCATCCTCAAATCTCTGCTGACCATTAACATTCACGCATACTGCAAGTGCCATAAGGCAAAGAACAAAAAACTTTTTCATATCTCTATTGTTTTAATTTGTTGTTGCAAAGGTAATATAAAGATTCCTATTATACAAATAAATTTTAGATGTATCGTTATAACGAGAGTTCATTCATCAGTCGCCTCTCTTTCGCATTACAAAGATAGTGAATCCGTGTGACATATACAAATAAAAAATCCACCCCTTTCGGAGTGGACTGATGTTATGGTTACATTACCTTGATTAATTCATCTTGAGGTATGTGTATGTTGCTGAGAAGGTATCTCCATATTCGGTGTCGTATATATCTCTATCAATGAGAGAATACCCAAATTTCTCCATTATATTTTGTAAATGCAAATGAGAGTGTTTCCAATCCCCAAGTTTTACATCAACGCAGATAGTTCCATTTGAGTTATCCCATACATCGTAGAAATCAGCATCATTCTTTGTCAAGTGGTCATACACTTCTTTTACTTCCTTTGTCATAGTATATCCTGTTTGTTTATGCAAAGATAGCATATATTATTGTAATAACCAAATAATTTTTTTTATTTGGATATAAGAGGTTCTTATATTATCTTTGTAGTGCAGAAATAACACAACAAAAAATCCACCCCATATAGGAGTGGATTGAAATCTCTATATAATGCCTTTGTTTACTGCATTACCTCTACACCATTGTAGGTATATCCTAATGTGATTATAACTTGCTCTAATGCTTGTTTAACCTCTTTCTCGTCTTTAAGCAAAAGCATATCAGTATTGTAGGTCTTGAAAAATGCGTCTTGTACTGCACCACCTAAACCTACTACTCTATAACTCTTGCCACCAATAGGATACTGCATTTTTGCGATATATACATCGTTCTCTCCGAAAATTGGCACCCACTGCTTTGTTCCGTCTTTAATGCCTACAACCTCAAGTGTGAGTTTGCCTTGCTCGTTTGTTGTTAGATTAGTTTTCATATTCATTTATCTTTTATTGTATCACAAAGATACTACATTATTTTCTTTTTACCAAATAAATAGTTATTGCCACCATTTTCTATCAATTCTCTCATCTCCGCACTACAAAGATAGTGAATCCGTGCAATATAAGCAAATAAAAAAAAAACACCGACCATATGAGGTCAGTGCTGAACAATAAAGGATTAAAAACTATGATAGTGCTGTGAGCAAAGTGCTACAAACAATCTTGACGATGTAGATAATTGCAGCCCATTTAATCACGAATAGGATTGCGTGTCCTAACCAACTGAAAAATCTCTCCATAACTACTCTTTGTTATAATTAAACAAATCCAATTTACCCTCTTCGTACATCTTGTAGAGTTTTCTAAATCCCCAAGCAACGAGGACTGCTGATACAAATTCCATTGCAAGGAAAAGCATTGTTGCACAACCCATACAATCAATGTTTGAATAAGCGAAACATACATTGAAAAGTGTAACTGCGAAAATTACAATTACCATTGCGATGTAAAAAATCTTTTTCATAAGCGTGTCTTGTTTTATTATTGTAATGCAAAGATAAGGCAAAGTTTCCGATTCTGCAAATAAATTTTTCAACGAGGCAATTACATATCCATATTCATCAGTTCCCCATCTCTCGCACTACAAAGATAGCACATCTCATCGACATATGCAAATAAAAAAAAGCAGACCACCTTTCGGTAATCTGCTTTCGCCACTATGGAATTGATTTTAATAAGTTTCTTCGTCACTGAACACCCAATCAAGTTTGTCTGCGTTCCACTCGGTAATCACTCCGTTATCTTGTAGATAATTGAGAATCTGCTCTACTTTCATTTGTGCAGTTTCCTCATTCTCAAGTGTGCAACCAACTAAATTGCAAAGTTCCTCTACACTTGTAATCTTTTTCATAAGCGTGTCTTGTTTTAATTTGTTAACACAAAGGTACAACATTATTTCCTATTATCCAAATAAAAAAAATGCCCCTCGTTTCACAACGAAGGACACTCACGATTCAATATATAATCTCTAATAAAGGATTTTCTAATTGCAGAAGATTCGCTCTCCAACTCCACTTGATAGTCCACAATAAATACCTTGTCTATCGTAAACTCTAAATAAATCAAATTTTACTTGAACATAAGTAAATGAACCAAATGCGAATTTCTTTCTCTGTGTTTTCATATCGTTTTCTCTTGTATTGTAATGCAAAGGTAATATAAATATATGGAATAACCAAATAAATTTTCACGGCACCACCTTCTACTGATGTTCTCACCTTTCCGCAATACAAAGATAATACATCTCCTCCATTTATGCAAATAAAAAACGGACTGACCTTGCGACCAATCCGTTTCCCTATGAACGACACTCTTATTTGTTGTTTCTAAACCACTCCAAGATTTCCTTGATGTAGACCTCATACTCCTCTCTATTTTCCATTGTTCTCACAAAGGTAGTGAAGTCATTGCTGAATACTGCAAGTTCTTGGATATATCCATTGAGCAGATAAAGTGTTGCCCCACCATTCTCATTCTCGGTAAAGTACAACCTATCGCTCAATGCCCCCGTGTATGGAAGATATGGGAGTTTGTACAACTTGCCACTTGCGACAATAGCATCTCCCTTTTTCATTATACCTTCAGGCAATACCTCAAGATATTTTCTACAACGATTTGCCCAATCTGAATTCTCACTGATTCTTTCTGAAAGTCTTTTAATCTTTTCCATAATGTATATCCTTTATTATTGTAATGCAAAGATAACACTTATATGTGGAATAACCAAATAAAAATTATATTTGCAACTCTCGGAATTTTATATTATCTTTGTATTGCGGAGATAAGGCAATACACCCTATGTACCCACCCCCTCACGGGGGTCCTCCCCATACCCCTCCCTCCGTAAGCCCCCTCCCTTTTACCCCCTGCCGACAACCCCAAATGGGGGCGCACAGTTGCTCATGAAAATTTTTTCCAGAAAAATCGACTTAAAAAAGTAACTTCCTTAAAAATAAAAATTC
>JAEIGA010003819.1_pt1 | contig 23438 bp, 34 predicted proteins | sample 9270691 | NCBI WGS metagenome assembly JAEIGA01 (sample SAMN17057246, study PRJNA624740) | gut metagenome | biome: biome; isolation source: fecal sample | host: Bos grunniens | place: China: Xizang | collected 2019 | reverse complement strand
ATCCCAATGGAAACCATTCGTGTTATAGTTGGTCATTCTGGAAAAGGTGTAACAGAAAAAGTTTATTTATATAAAGATGCGAAGGAATTAGTAGATGTAATCAATACTATGGAAATCCCTTTTTAATATCAAATTTTTGTAGTCTGCTTGTGGTCTACACAGACAAATTTAGATAAATAGAAATAAAAAAATTCCCCACCAACATTGAGTTGATGGGGTTTCTATTTTACATTAAATTTCGTGTTAAGAAATGTGTGAGTATTGATATAATACGGTTTCAACCGAATTTTGTAGTCTGTATGTGACCTTGTTATTTTTTGGTAGCAAGTTTTTCAAATAGAGCTGCCGAGTGTTTATAAGTAGCTAACCACTCAATAGTTTGGTCACTAAAATCAAATCTGACTTTGACTTGTTTCTTATGTTGTTCAAAAGTTGTATTAACATCATCAATTTTATTCCAGAACTCGGACTTCCATTTCGCAGCTTCCACCCAATACTTTGGACAAGGTTTACCATTCACATCGTAGTGTCTGATAACATTATCTTTGGGAATTGAATATTTATTCATAAGCATTTCCACAAGTTCCAATGCATTTTGGATAGTCTTAGCACTTGGATATATTATACCATTTTTTACATCGTCACAAAGTTCAATTGAAATGGAATTAGAGTTCGTACACTTACCATATAGTTTACCACCGCTGTTGGAATACTTCTTACCACCGACAGACCAAGCTACATAATTGTCTGGAACTGATTGTGTTATACTATCACTATCCACGAAATAATGTGCAGATGCTTGAACTATGTTATTGGCAAAATATTTACCATTGTTTTCGTCAGTATCACCGTTATTGCCAGTGTAATGGATTACTATATATTTAATGTTGGAAGTTGACCTAAAGTTTCCGTAATTCTTTTTATTCGCTAACTTGGTCTTTATCTGAACCATTAGCACTCACCTCTTGTCCTTTTTGGTATTGAGTTCCAAAATAGAAGGCTACGATTATACTAAAAATAGTTAAGAACTGTTCTCCGCTTATTACAAGAGTAACTGATAAATAAGCGAATACCAGTGTTAATACGATTGTTACTATTGATTTAACTGTGAGAAGGTTTTGAATTGTTACTTTTGTATTTTCATTCATTCGTATCTTTCCTTTCACCAAATACTCGTTTGAGCATCAATAAGAGCAATTCAGTACCACCAACTGTGAGGATTGGAGTAAGTGTTGAACTGGCATCTAAACCTTGACTTGCTAATACCATTGCCCAAATACACATACATAATAAAAAGAGTAAGTCACCAACTAAAATAATCTTGGCAAACTTACCCTTACTCATTTTTTTCATATAGCATCACCTTATTCGTGATATTTCTTTAAATGTGTAATATCATCTCTGATATTTTTTATCTGTTCTTCCACAACAGGCATACGTTTTGCGAAGTTGTTATGTTCTCTTACTTCCCTCGTTAATTCCTCAACTTTGGTATTCATAACTGCTTGGTTTTTGCTATTCGCAATAAGCACACCCATTAAGGTAATCCCCCCACTGATTAAAGCCACAACAATGCTATCCAACTATGTTCACCACCGTTAACTAAAATAAGGAGGGGATAAACCCCTCCCAAGTTACTTATTAAATTCCAACACTCTTTTTCATTTCTTCAAGAGCAAGATACATTTTTCTAATGATTTCAAGGTCAGCCATTTTCTTTTTATCATTATGAGGAACAATTACTTTGTTTCCAACCTTTTCTTCTTTAACGTGGAAAGGTTCACTCTTTGCTTTACCGAGGTATACTGCGTATTCAGTTGCACCCCAAACTTTATAAATCTTTTTATTTACAATGGGGAAACCGTCATCACAATCCACTTCGTTAGTGACAGCGTAAACACCTTTACCATATTCACTGGCTTCATCTTCCCACTTTGAAGCGTGGAAAAGTCCAGCTTTATCAAGATATACATATCTTAATCCAGTGTCTACTTTAGGAATTTTCTTACCATCTTTGTAGATAAATTCGTGATGGTCTTGTTCGGGTACATTAGGATTATACTTTACTTCAAACATAACATTACCTCCTTAAATAGCTTTCCAACCAGCTGGATATGCTTCGGGTGACCAAGTATTTCCGTCAATAAGAGATTCATAGAGAACTCCGTTATAACTTACAATGTCACCAGTATTATAGGCATCGGATGCACCTAAAGGCTGAACCCATTCGGGATAACCTTGTTCGGTAACTCCGATTGCTTTATAAAGTGAAGGTGTTGCATCGGGTGTCCACTGTTCAGCAGAAGTGTGGTCTTGAAGAACTTGGTATAACTGTGCATCACCAACTCCATTTTCACCATACGCAAACACATCTTTGATTTTATATGCTTTACCAACTTCATATTTTGGAAAAACACTTGCAACTTCAAGCATAGCTTCTGATTGTGTTTCCACATCTAATGTTGCAAGGAAGAATTGAAGTGCTTTTCTTAATTCAAGTGCGGATTGAACTTTATTCATATCTTACACCCCCAATAAAGCATCAATAGCTTCTGTGTTTTCAGCAGTAGTACCATTTGCAATTGAATTAATTTGTTCTTCTATACGGTCAAGTTGTGTAGGTACTGGTGCGGGTGGAATATACTCTGTAAATTCTCCAGTTTCCTCGTTGTAAATCATTCCAAGTATTACGTTATCGTCACATTCGATAGCAGTAACTGGATTCCCTTGTTCATCGGGTGGATAACAAGGAACAATATCTGATGTTTTTATGTCAATTACTCTGTTTTTTAAAACCATTGCATATCTCATTTGTTATCACACTCCTTATAATGTTACTCCCCAAGAAATGATTACGATGCCGTTACCACCATTACCACCATTAGAGTTTTTTGAACTTGATGTATCTGTACCACCAGCGGCTCCTCCTCCACCAGCACCATATCCACCATCACCGCCAGGTGAACCAGAATAACTGTTGCTGGCTCCAGTGCCACCAGTAGTTCCACCAGCACCACCATCTCCATAAGAGCCACCGCCTCCGCCACCAGAAGCACTCACACCGTTATATTTACAACCGCCACCACCAGTGCCACCAAGACCAACGGCACCATCTTCACCATCTTGTGCAGAATAAATAGTAGAACCCACAGATGTGCCAGAAGAATATGCAGCGTCACCACCGTCACCGCCACCAGTTCCACCACAGACACCACCAGTTCCAGCCTTACCACGAGTACCTCCGCTACCACCAGCAAGTGTAACTAAATTACCTACGATTGTGCTACCACCAGCACTACCATTACCAGCATCAGTTCCACCAGCACCACCAAGACCTATGGTAATACTTATCTGTTCACCAGGTGTTACTGTAAATTTTTTATTTACAACACAAGCAGCACCACCACCGCCACCACCGCCAGTACCATATGCGTGACCTCCAGCACCTCCGCCACCACCGCCACAAGCAGTTACACTTATAGTGTTAATGGTATCGGGAACTGTAAATGTTCCATCTGCTGTGAATGTCTGTGAACCTGGATTAAACTGTGCTAAGAGGTAGTTAAGTTTAGCCATTACACTACCGCCAGTAGCGCCAGTGGGGTCATCAAATGTGTCACCTACACCAATTACCTCAATATCTTTAATCGCTTCATAAGTTAAATCCAATGTTTCCTTATCAGCTACATTTAAAATTGCCATTTAATCACTCCCCTTTAAATACTATTTTTATCGTAATTAATAGTTAATGTTAAATCTTCATTTATCGTAAAATCAATAATAGCACCCTCTGGTACTGTTGCTGTTGGTGATGTTTTTAATTTTGCAAGTATTTCAGCTAACGAATTATTATTCTCTTGTAATTGTGCTTTATTACTCATTTGTTATCACCTCAATTTAATAAAATTCGATAACTTGCCAGTTAGTAATATTAGTTGCAGTAGCTGTGAATTTTAATGTTGTTTCATCTACAATTTCGCCAATCGCACTACCGAACTCACTTGAATATCCAGAAGTATGATAACCGTGTTGAACGAGTAATAAACTTTTATTCGGGTTTACTGCTTCTATTGTTACATTCTCTGTTTTGACAGTTCCACCGTTTGTAGAAATAGTAATCGAACCTCTTTGAATTGACTTAACACCAATTCCAGAACCAACAACATTTAAAATCTCCTGTGAAGTTGTTTCCTTCGCAATATCATAATTTTTATCCCCTGTTGCCATATCCTATCTCCTTATAACTCTAACAAGTAAGTACCTACATTATCAGCACCTACAATATACACAATCCTCTGATAATAATAACCATCTTCACCAACACCTTCTGTGTAGGCATTTTCATCACTGGAAGTAACTAATTCAATGAAACCACCATTTTTACTTGTGAACTTCGCCCAAAGATATGTAGCTTTTGGTCTACAAGCAATCCCTGTTAATAGTGCAATTTCTTCCACAATAGGTGTCTGTATTCTAACTTCGGGTGTGACATTTTCGCCACCCTTACGCATAATAAAAGCATCCACGTTAGATCACCGCCTTAACTGTAATCTTATAAGCAGTTTCGGGAATTTCTTTGGAATATAGTACAATGTTGGTAGCATCGAATGTGCATCTATACATTAAACCGTAAGCATATTCAACCGCTTCAACATTATCCAAAGTCGAATAACTGGATAAGTCTAAATCCACTAAAGGTTGTGATGTTGGTTCGCCCCCGAGTTTGTGAGTAAATGTACAAGTATAAGGAAACTCAGTACCAACCCACATTTCGGGTAACACATTATAGGATTTAACTGTTTCAGAAGCAGAACTTCTATCTGATAATTCTTTTATTTTGATATCTAATGTATCCCAATTGTAATCTAACACCGTAATATCTGGCGGTGCATCAGTTAATTCTGGTTTTACCAAATTATAGTTAGTTGTATATTTTGCCAATTATATCCCTCCTTACTCTACTGTCACTTATGGTGCAACATAAAGTTTAACAGATTCCCAATTTTCCATTTGACTAACGCTTTCCCAACTATCAAAGTTTGTAGCAATTTCACCCCAAGTAGCATAATCACGGCTTATTACTAAACCTAAATGAGCTGGTATCCTCTTTTTTAATGCTTCTTCTACATTAGCAAATTTATATTGTTTGTTATTGGGAGGTGGTTTGATTTTTACAAATAATGTACTATCCGCAACATAAGAAGTTGCAGTACCATTTGTGAATGAAGCTACAATTGCATTAATTGAAGTGGTATTTAATTTACCACTACCACGGATAAATGCTATAATCTTTTCTCGTCTATCTTCAATAGTTTCATCAATAGTGGGAGTAAGTCCTAACTTTTCCTCCCACTGTTTGATACGGTCTTTACCCATTGTAAGTAGATACGCTTCATTTACAACCATATCTATATCAGTAATTAAGAAATCCACCTCAAATCCTTCGGCTAACATAATAGCTTGGATTTCTTTAATTATCTTAACAACATAAGGGTAATAATTTAACATTCTATTACCACTATTGGTTGTACCGTCTTTTGATAAAAGTGTAAGTGTTTTTAATAATTCATCGTCATTGATGTTAATTACTATATCTTGTCCAGAATCAGTTGAAACAGTTAATGTGATTATGTAATCTTCTTCATTTAAAGGTGTTTTATCTGTAACTGTCCAACTTCCAATTTCAGATTGAATGAGTGTGTAAGTAATATCATCAACGGTTATTCGTGCATAGTTCATTATTCACTCACCACCCAATTAACAGTTCCTAAGATTGGAATTTCTTCATTACCTAACGAAATATCAGATGTTCCACCATTAACTACTAAATTATTAATAGATTCAACACCTTCTGTATTTAATATCGTTGCACCGATATTCATATATCCAACGAGTGTTTTTTCATAAGATAATGATGCTAAATAATCGGATAATGCTTCTTCAATTCGGCTTGTATCATCATATCCACTTTTGAATTTAATGTTAGCTGACACATTGATTGGAATTTCATTAGCTGTTGTAACAGTAACAAATGCTCCAATTGGTGCAACACCATCACCCATTCCAGTAATACCAGGATCGAGATATTCTTGGAAATCATCAATTAATGTTTGAGTGGCTGCTTTATTTGAAGCACTTAATATTGAAACCTTAACTGTATTAGAACCATTCCACAGTGGGAATATCTTAGAGTTACCAATACCATCGTAGTCATTACACCAACGCTTATATTGGGCAACATTACCGTCAGCTGCGTTATTTTTTATATATTCGAAATATTCTTCTCTAATTTCATCATCAGACACCAAGTTCTCACCTTCAATTAAACATTCAGTGAGTTTGGCATAATTTAAACCATTGGGTACATCTGTGATAGCAGTTAAATCACCAGTTTGGTTATTTGGACTTGTACCAAGTGATTCACATTCAAGTTCGTAAGCATAGTATTCATCTTCCATACCGATGTATGTTGTAACGGTATAGTTATATAACTCACAGTTCCAACGTGAACCAATAGGCACTTCTACATTAAATACACCTTTATGTGTACCAGCTTTGGCATCGAATTTTGTAATATCCATACCAACTTGTCTACAACCTTTTAAGATATATTCTCTTGAAGCTGTGTCAACGAAACTCTCTTTCATTGTGTTATCAAGTTGAGTATACATAACTGCCAATTCCAATGCTGCTGATGCCAATGCGTTAAAGACCATTGAACCTTCTCGGTTATCTAAATTGGGATAATTCGTATTAACACGAGTCATCATTCGATTCAAAATAACCTCATAGGTCATATCTTCGTAAGCCATTAAATTGCCACCTCCAATTCCGCAGAAACATTACCAAGAGTAGATACAACCGTGAAAGTTGTATGGACTTTGTTTTTATTTACTTCAAACTCAAAATCCACAACATCGTCAATTCTATCGTCTTGTGTCAATGCTTCTGTAATTCTCCTTGGAAGAACCGCTATAACATAAGGAATTGGTTTACCAAATAAGTCAACCAATTCAACTCCGTAATCCCAACTATAAATGATATGTTGGTAGCGTTCAGTTCCAAGGATTAAATATATTGCTTGTTGTAAAGCAATTAAATCATCTGTGTAACCGTTGATACGGCTATCCGAAGGTGGTTCTTCTTTGGAAACCTCAATTTTATAAGTTTCAGTTGGGTATTTAACTTCTTTAATATCTTCTATTAATAACTGAATATCGGGTATCATTTATTCACCACCTTAAACAATTCTATCTAATATATAAAACGATTGACCGCCTTTTTTACGAATAAGAGCAACCTTATCACCAACTTTTAATGCGTTGTGAATTATCATTTTTTTCCTACCAGTAATACTGTGGTTATGTGAAGAAAATGCACTATCACCACTACCACCGCTTTTATTTTCAGTTACCCAATCCAATGGAGTAACATCTATTGTATAGTCGGTTAACTTCTCTGGTACTATCAACATACTCTCTGGAATAGTGAGTAAGTTGGTAATTTGTACTCTAAGTGGTGACACACTCACAACTGTGCCAAATCTTAAATCAGTTGGCTGTTCAGCTTCATTCGCATCTTTGGCAGCACGTTTCATAATCTCAATAAAACCACTTGACATTATTCCCAAGCACCTCCAAGCGTTAAATCCATAGTGTAATGATCTACCTTGAAAATGTGAGTAACCTTTTCCACCAACATATAGTTGTTGGTAATTATATCACCAAGATTTAATTTAACTGGAATTAATGTTCCACCACGGACATTTACATCACCAAATGCACCAGTTATTTTTAACTCTCTCGTTTTTCTACAATATAATTTCAATAGAGCATTTGCTTTATTTTGAGCAACAGTTTGATTTTTCACTTCTTCAAAATATCGTAATGTACCCCATTCTTTAATTCGAGTACCATTCGTTGCTGTATAAAGACTAATTTTATCATCGTCACCTTTATAGTAAAGGACAATACTGTTGTAGGTTTCACTATCAATACTGGAAGTGTAATCGAAGTTTTCTGCGGATTCCTCAAATATTAATGTATCGGAAACCATATTAGCAGAGTTCTTTAATGTAATCTTCCCACCGTCATCGTACAAAACAAACATATTTCCACTATTCATTAATGTTTCTTCCAATACATCCATTATAATGTCCAATGCGGATTTGTTTTCCTCGGCAACAGCTGGAATTACATAACCAGTGTTATCCATTGAACCAGTTTGTAGATTAAAGTCTTTACATAACATCTGAACGATTTGAGTAGCGGTCTTATTCTCAAAAACATAAGTGAATTTGTTTTTAAGATAGCGGATTTGGTCATAACAAGTTACTTGTATATGATGTTTTCTATCTCTTTTCTTGGTAAATACATAACCAACGAAAACGAGTTTATTATCGTAATAGAATAGAACTTGGTCACCTTCTCCGAAATTCACTCCACCCTCCATCATTTTGATAGTGGTGAAAGTGAGTTTCCCACAAGAACCGCTTTTTTCCCATTCAATTCGTACATCTTCTTCTACTGGTGGTTCAAAGTGTACTCCATTGTGGTTGATAATTAACCTCATTTTATTCACTTATACCACCTCACTTAGCTGGAATAGTTAATACGAGATTGGGATAAATCCAATGTCCACTTGAAGATGATGATTTACCGTGTTTCTTAGCATCGTTTTCTATTGCGTTTTTATTAGCATCATAGATTTTGGTATATAAAGAACCATCACCATAATACTTTTTAGCAATTGCCCAAAGTGTATCACCAGACTTAACGGTATAAGCTTCGCTTTCAGATGCTTTATTATCTGTACTTCTTGGTTGACTTGAAGTAGATGTTGTTTTAGGGTTCGCATTAGAACCTTCTACTTTAATCTTTTTAACACCATATTCTTTATACTGTTTAAGTTTGAATGTTATTAAAACATCGTCACCCTCGTCAGCATTTTCTTTTATCTCGAAATCTTCTAAAAGAACATTAACATTGGTTTCCCAACTTCGTTTGTTTCGTAATGAGTCACGAATTACTATAAAATTAAAATGTTTACGTTTCTCTTTTAATTCTTTAAATTTATCAAAGTAACCTTGGAAATCTCCAACTTCCCTTGAATAAGGATATTTGACCATTGGGAAACGTGCTTCAAATTCAATCTCAAAAAGTGAAGGTGGTTTTGGAATATTAACCTCACCTTCACTTATTAAAGTAACAGTTTCATTTTTTGAACCTTGTTTATAAGTTAATTCACCAGGTGTGATGGGAAATGTTAATACATCACTACCATCTGCGAAATAGAATATATATCCATAAGCACTACTCATTCTGTATTAACACCTCCTTAATATACATACGCACCATCAGCAATCATTACCATTTCTTCATACATATCGTTTCTTAATCTGGTAACAAATCCTTCATAATCAGCTTCGGAGTTAATATTATTATCCATCTTGACATTGATATTAGCTGTTGTAAATTCTTTCTTCCATTCCATATCTGCAACTTTACGAAGATATTCTAAATCTTCATTACTAAGTTCCATTGATTTAGCCATTGAACCAGTGTTGTCAGCTATATCACCAACTCCACTACCAATATCACCTAAGTTCCCAGCTGCCAAGTTAGCATCATAAGCATTTGGATTAATAGCATCCGTGGGTAGACCAGTAAGACCAAGTTTATTTTTAAGTGAATTAAGTTTATCACCAGCCCAATCTTCAACTTTTTGCCCCCAAATGTCACCTTGGGCATATCCTTTGTTGTAGGCATTTGACCAAGCATCACCAACGCTGACAAAATCTTGTGGTTTATATGAATCAGCTTTAGAACGAAGATTTGATGTAAAACTTGCGTAATCGAAATCTTTACCGAACAATTCTGCAATTTTTTCAAGTGGTTTTGCTAACCAATCAAGACCTTCCATACAATCGGCTATAAAGTTCCAGAATGATGATAATGCCCAACCCCAAGCATTGGAGAACGCAATACCAATATTTTGAGCAACAGTTGAAATAACTGCACCGATACCAAGCATTGCACCATTGATAACAGCACACACTTTAGCGAAAGTTACTCCCATCTTAATTGCCACAAAGATTAAAACACCAATGATTAAGATTATAAGAGCCAACACCCAATGAACAGCCAACCAAGCTACTGCTATTTTAATTGCAGATGCTACCGCCACAGCAGCAACGTAAGCATAATACTGAATGACAAAGAATAAATAGCCTATCCAAGCAATAAACTTAGGGAATAAAACAGCAACCATTACAATTCCAATTATGAACAATATATCTTTAATGATACTCCAATTTGAAACTATAAAATTATATACATTGGCGATTGCTGTGAATACCAAGTTAATCACACCAGCTATAAATTGGAAACCATAAGCAATAGCATTTAAAACACCACTGTTAACCAAAGTATTTAAACCATCATTAAGTTTTTGTAAAACTGGTTCAAATGATTTTATAGCGATATTTTTTATCATTGTGAAAGTCTGGTCAAATTTTATATCAGCTTTTTTAAACGCTTCATCCATTCCACTTCCAGCTTCCATCATAGCTTTAACAACTAATTCTGATGTAATTTTACCTTGTGAGGCTAAGTCTTTTAAGTTTTCCTCTGCACCATACACACCTTGTGCGAATTTCTCGATAGCTTGGTAAGCAAGTGGCGCACCTTCACGAACTGATCTTAATTCGTCACCTTGAAGAACACCAGAACCAAGACCTTGAATTAACTGATACATTGACGATGATTGTTCAGCAGCACTCGCACCACCAAGTGTATATGCTTTTGCCATAATTTCTTGGAAACGAATAGCATTATCAATGTTGCCTTGGAAAGCATCTGGAGCAAGTGTCATAGACTTAGACACATTCCCCATCATATCAGTGTAACCCATTCTTGAATTTTGAGCTGAATTAAACATCTTGTTCATCTGTTCTTGGGTTAATGCACGATTACCACCGTTTAGATTGTTTAACTTATTCTCAGCAGATGTAATATTATCGGATGCGTTTATAACCATCCTCGCACCCATTACACCAAGATAAGTTGATACCAATGCTCTAACATTTTTAGTTAAAACACTGACACTGGAATTAGCTTTTTTATAACTGTTAGCTAATTTAGTAGCAGACTTACTTGCCTTTTGATTGGCAGTATCTAATTTCTGCATTTCTTTTGCCGATTTATTTATATATTTACTAAACTGAGCGAAAGATGTGCCACTATTACCAGTTAATTGTTGTATTTTTTTAATACGGTTTTCAATTAATTTAAGTTTTTTCTCGGCATCTTTTACGTTCAGCGTTACACTCGTTTTTATATTATTGTTATTATTCATTTAGTCACCTACTTTTTACGAGGTTTATTTACTTTCATTTTCTTTTCAGCTTCTTTCTCTTTATCGGCTTTAATTTGAATGGCAGCTGTGATGAAAGCAATTTCCTCTCTCGATAGGGTTAAAAGTTCGGTGGGTTTCCAATGAAATTTATGAAGGCAATAATAAGCAATATTACTTAAAAAATCACCTTCGTTTATGAGTTTTTTGCTTCATCAACCAGCTCATCCATACTTAAATCAAAGCCGTTTACTTCCATTACTTTGGCTTTATATTCCATATATTCACCAACTTTAAGCATTTTCTTTAATAATGCTTCGGGTGATTTAACACCATAGGAATCTTGTAACTCAGCATTGTTTAAGTCGGGGTAAACAGTACACATAGTACAAAGTCTACTCATATATTTATCCATATCGAGTTCGGGTGTGTACTGACCACGTTTACCGTTAATTGGAACTTTTTTAGTACATTCTTTACGAATAGTTTCATCTAAATCAGAATCAATTGATTTAATTTTCCAATAAATGGGTTTACCCTTTTCTTTAAATCGTTTAGAAGCAACATATTCTACTAATTCATCTTCAACCGCACTACCAGCCATAAACATTGTGAAATCTGACATATTAAATCCTCCCTATTTTTAAAAAAATAGAGGGTGGAAATACCACCCTCATACTGTGTAAAATATTTACATCATACCATCCATCATTGCGAACTTTTCGGGAATTTCGAATCTTTCAACTGTAAAGTCAATTGATTCTGTAAGTGTATCATCACTATCAGCATCGAAAGCTGCGAGTGTAATACCGTCTAAGTTACAATCATAAAGAATGATTGTCTGTCTACCAACATCAGAAGCAGTAATATCTTCGTTAGTAATCTGCATATCGAAGTACACATCTTCACCAGTTTCCTGGAAACGGTAAGCAAGTTCTCTCCAAATTGAAGTGTTAAGGTGGAACTCTGCGCTACCAGTGATAGATGAACTTGTTGACTTATGTCCACGGTTCATTCTACCAAGAATAGGTACTTCTGTTTTATTTTTTTCAAATGTAACTTCTACATTAATAGCTGACATAAAGTTATATCTGTTACCATCAATCGTAACATAACATTCAGCCATCTTTGCAGAAACCGCATTACGAGCGTGCATTGTCTGAGCCATTTATGTCAACCTCCTTTACTGAATTACAACTGTCATATAGAGCTGTGCCATAGCGTTAACTGGTGTAACTACATCGTTAACAACAACAGCTTTCTTTGTGTTACCAGGTACAACAGTTAAAAGAGAGCTATCGAAGTTTTCAATAGCCTGGATACTTTCAAGCTGTCTGTGGTGGTGAACAATATCTGCCCAAAGTGATACTCTACCAGATTCGTTGTTGGGAATCTTACCAAGATATTTTGTATTGAATAACTTAGCGATATCATTTGCAATCTGGTCAATAACACGAATTGTCTGGTTAGATTTGAAATCATCACCTTTATCTTCTGATGTTGTAACCATAGAGTTAATATCTTCAAGAACACAAACATCATCGTATACGAGATGGAATACAAGTTCACCGTTTGTGATAGCCTGTTCTAACTGTGTCTGTGTTAACTTACAAACAATATCATATTCACCGTCATATTTCTTATTAGTGCAAGATTCGTTAACTTCTGCACCAGCTTCTGCACCAGCCACCCAAGCTGTTAATGCGTAAGCATCTGCACCGCTATCTGATACAGTTGACTTAACATTGATGATACCTTCATTATCGGGTTTTTCCTGGTTGTAAACTACAACTTGACATTTCTTACCCATATCATCTCGCCAAGATTTAACGGCTGTCATATACTGTGAAATGTCTGATGTTACATCTGTATATGCACAAAGAATATTGAAATTATAAGGTTCAAAAGCAGCAACAACTTCCGCAGCTGTTGAATCTTCACCCATATCATAAATGTATACTTTTACTGCATTACAGAAGATTTCTCTTAAAGGTTTTACTTCGTCAGAAGAATATTCTTTTCCGAGAATTTCTAAACTATTTTTAATAAACTCCTGTCTTGTGATAGTAATTACTGTACCAACTGCTTTACCAAGAGGTAATGGAATAGCAACTACACCACGTTCGCCAAGAGTAGCAGTAGCTTTACTTGCACTTACAAAGTTAATGTAAGAACCAGGTAAAGTTTTGTTTTGTGTAACAAAAATACCGCCACCTAACATACAATCATTCCTTTCTTTCATTAAGACTTAGCAGAAATTTTAGGTTGGACTAAATCATACATAATTGTTTCGTCAACAACTGTACGAGTTGTAAATCTATATGTAATGAATAATTCCAATACATCTTCAACCATTAACCAACTTACATTGTCACCTCGTAATGTTGTACCATTAAAAGGTAAGTATTCGATGCACTCTTTTATTCTTTCTGCCATATCATAACAATCTGTTTTAATTGTTTCTTCATTATCAGTGAAGAAATGAATAACAATTGGCATTGTACGGTCATACAATACCTTACTTTTAGAACGCTCTCTCGCTTCTAAAATATCAACAGTAAAGCAAGGTTTTGTTAAATTCTGCTTTACATTTTCAACATAATATTTATAAGAATTACCAAATGTCAGACCGAGCTGTTTGGTAATAGCACTCAAAATATCATTTACCATTTACACACCACTCCAACCATTTCTGTAATTCTTTTTGCACCACTTTATTAAGTTTTTCTTCCGTTTCTATGATACTGTTCTCAATAAAAAATCTACCAACAACCCAACCGCCGTTTGGTGATCTATGTCCGTAGTTCACAGCATAACCATATTTGTATCCGTGTTCATTTTGAGCATTATTTTCTAAAGTAACAGTATAACCACCTTCTGTTTTTTCAACTATAAATTGTAGATTATCACCGTTACTCCAACACTTACGAAGATTACCAGTTAACACTGGAGTTCTTGTTATCAATGCGTGATGTAACACTTTAGCAATTTCTTGGGTTGCTGTCATTATCGCAGTTTCATAATTATGAAAATCACTTAATCTATCCCCAAACGCAAATAAATTATCGAAATCCCATACAATTTTCATTAAGCATTACCCTCGTATAATTCCAACACAATCTCTTGATGGTTGGTATATATAGCTGGTTGACCAGAACCTTTATATTTAACCTTTTTGCCGTGTTGAGTAACCTCAATAACAGAACCAGCCTTGACTTCTAAATCTGGTCTAATAAATAATGTAATACTTTGAGATATTACGGCTGCTCCACTCGAAATGTTTGTAGCTTGTTCTTTGTTATAAGATAACCTACAAGGTTCATCAGTAACAGTAGCCACTTGCGTTTGAGTTGATTGATAAGTGAGTGGATCAGTTATGTCTTGAAACTCATAAATAGTACATTTTCCAATCCATAAAGATTTCAGTGGATTTGGAGTATGTGTTGTAAAAGCACCATAGTTAACTTCCACATTACCACCTCAATCTACGATGGGGAGTTATCCACTTATCAAAACCACGTTCAAGTTGTTTGACAAAAGCATCGAATCTATTCTCAGCAGTATCTTCACCTTGCCCAACGGCATATTGAATAGTGGTGTCACCCTCTTTAATCTGCTTAATAACTGCATCGTAATCAAAACCGTGTAATGAACCAGAGTTCTTTTTATAATAAAGAAAATCACTACATACTCGGTCAATAATACGATAGTCTAAAATTTCGGGGATTTCTGTGATATTGCAGTAGTTTAAAACATAGTTTAGTGTCTTGTTCAATTCGAACTCGATATTAGCGTTGTCAGAAATTTCAACAGTATATCCGAGTTGAGCAAGTCTACTAATAACCTTATCGGTTGTGACCACTTAATCACCCCCTAATGAGTTCTATTAATTTTTCCCTGTTTCGTGTGTTTTTAATTACACCGCCAAATCCGTTGGCTTTCGCCCAATCACGAAGCTGGTTAGGTGTCATTGATTCAAAATCGGGTTCTTTATCAGCATAATCCAAAAGCATTTCTTCTTCGATAGGTTCTACACTCACTTTGATTGGAGTATCTTCTATCGGAACTTTGTAACCGTGTGATTTAAACCACTCAATTAACTTTGGATTATCCGTTTCACCCACACCATTAACAAATTGTACCGATGCCCAAACACCATTGGCATCTTTTACTGGTGCGTAAATTTTCATATTACTCTCCCCTTAATTTTGGATTATTAATCCTTTTCTTTTAAAAAAATGGCGAGGGTATTTCTACCCTCACCAAATAAGGAGGAATCAGTTAATTACTGAACCTTGATGTTTCTGAATACACCAGCTGCTTTTGTTGCTTTTAATGCACAACCAGCAACCATTTCAACTTCACCAGTTTTAACAGCACCAGCTGTTGTGAAATCGGGAAGCCAAATTTTACAAGGAGCCTGTCCAGCCATTGAAATAGCGTGGAAACCATCCATACCAAATTTAACAGCGTAAATTGAAGTAACACCATCGTTAATAGCAACGATAGGATCGTTTGAACCAGCTTTTGCTCCAAGGTCTACGAAAGGAATATCACCGAAGTGTTCTACTTTCTGACCAAAGTCATTCTTTGTAAGCTGGTACATACCCATTCTACGAGCAATTGCTCTGAATTTTGCAGCCATTTTGTTGTTACAGAAAATAGCATCAATTGAATCTAATTCACCTAACCATTCATCAAGCTGGTCAACAAAGACTTTGTAGTTTGCATCTACCATAGCTGATGTTGAAAGGTCAATAGTTGCTTCGGGGTTGTATTCTGTGCTTGAACCAGTTACTGCAACATCAAGACCATCGAATACTTTTTCATCTGTTGAAGAATTACCATTGATGATTGTATCTGAGAAAAGTGCTGATGCTGCTTTTACTTTCTGTGATGACTGCCAAGCAACTTCATCAATGATACCACCCATATTAGCAATAACACGGTCAATGTCGAAAGCTCCACCGAACACTTTAAGGTCTGTGCTGTATCTCTGCTTTTCAACTTCGTGTTTTGCGTATTCTGTGTTCACATTACGGAACTGAGCTGTGGGCTGTGTAATCTGTCTTGTGTAAGAATAAGTAAGTGTTGCTCCACCGCCTGTGGGTGATACTACATCTGCGAAAGGAATGTTGTTAAGAATAAATGATGATTTAGCAAATTCATCAATAATGCCCATCTGTAAATCATCCTGTACGTTAAGTTTTGCCTGTGCTAATGTAACTGCCATATTATCAATCTCCTTTAATTATCGTTTTTAGTTTTTTGACCAAGCTTTTGTAATCGCTTCTGTAAGACTATTAGAAGTGGGAGTTGAATTACCACCGTTGGAAGGTGGATTATTAAGATTTGTTCCAGCTGGAGCTGGTTTACTTTCTCCAAATAAGAAAGATGTATCTTCACCTTTTGCTAATGCATCTAACTGAGTAGTAAGTCCATCTAATTTACCATCTACATAAGTGATTTTTTCCATATCGAGTAGTGCCATTGCAGCTTTAACATTTTTAGCTTTTGCTTCACGAACAGCACTTTCAATAGCGTGATTTTTTTGCAGACTTGTAATTTTATTTTCGTACTCAGTTTTAGCTGTGTTATTTGCTTCTTCTAATTCAGTAATCTTTTTAGTTAATTTATCATTGTCTTTTACTGATTCTTTAAGAGTAGTTAACTGAGTATCTCGTTCATTAAGCTGAGTTTTAAGTTCGGCAATTTCAGCTTCTAAAGTAGCGGTATTACCTTTAACAGCGTTAATGTCTTTACCATTTTCAGCCATAATAGCATCAATAGTTTCCTGTTCTAAAATTCCTAAGTCTTTTAAAAATTGTGTTTTCATAAAATCTCTCCCTCTCTGACTAAGCTTTTTAGGTGTTATCTATCACCAAGTCCTCTCACTATTAGGCTTATGAGTTTCGCCAAATCTAAATATAACTGTATTTCATTCGTTTGGAATTACCATCGAATGTAATACATTGAAACTGTCCAACTGTATTGGGCATATATTTACTACGGATAGCATAACCACCGTAGCGTTGAAATGGTAATACAACTATGTGTTGGTAGTTGACCATTTTAACCTTGTTATGTGATAAATCAATTCGTATTTTGCTCATTGGTTGGTGTGTTCCAAGGTGAGTGTGACCACTGATAAAGCAATCACAACCGTCAACTGAGTATGTCCACTTTTCATCTTTGTTCTTACCACTACCGTGAGTTAATACAATAGCGTAAGTGTTGGGATTCTTACCTTGTTTCCCAACAGTTAACTTGACGAAACAAGCGTTTTCTCTGTATCTATCCTCGATACATAATCGGCAAAATACATCGTAAAGTGGGTTCATTCCAACCTCTTTAACTGAGCGATATTCGTGATTACCAGAGCAACCAGCGATAATTTTATCTTTGATTGGTTTTAGTAACGTATAACACATTTCCTTTTGTTCCATTGGTGTTAATCGTTCTTCATAGACATTTGATTTTGCATTTCTTAATCCCATATTCATTAAGTCACCAATAATGACTACTGCACCATAAGGATCATCTTTAACCATAGTCAGCCATTCTGAAAACGATTCTTCATCAAACTCTTTAGAGCCAATGTGAACATCTCCCAAAGGATAAATGTTCAAGTATGGAATATCATCATACTTTGAATCAATTAAAATAAAATCGTCTAACACATTATTCCCTCCCTAAGTAATGTGTAAGGTGTGGGTGTGGGAAGGGGAGGTAGTTCCCACAACCCAACCCTATATGAATAAGGCAAAAGCCGTTATTCCATTATTGGAACTTCCCAACATCTGCAATGTGGGTGCATCGGACTCGCCGTTACACCAGTTTGATATGCTGTCATTGGGAATATTAAACCGTGCATCGAACCACAAGTATCACAAGTACGTTCATCTGCACGAGCGTAATATCTGTATTTTTTTACACCCATTTCTTTAAAAATAGCGTGTCTTGTAATAGATTGAATCGCACTATATTCAGTTGTGTATAATGTCCATAAACCATTTTCCATACTTCCAAAGTCTTTGGAAAGTTTTTTAATCACTGTTGATAATGGTTCGTTTTTTAACATTGCTAATTTTAAGTCATTAGCTAATTTGAAATCCCATCTATTACGGAAATTTGTTAATCGCATTTCCCAATTGAGTTCATCTACACCCCAAGTGGTAGATAACACTTTCTCAACATCAATGGGTTGATTAAAAAATTCCATTTCTCGATTTATAATCGAAGTAAACGCTGATTTAAATTCGTTATGAGTATCAAGTACTAATGCATCCAAAATCGTATCAATCGTAAGATATAATTCATTGATACGTTTACGATGATTATTTTTACTAATCTTTTTTCGTGATTCTTGATAATTTACTATTCCATTTTTACCATATTTTTGATAAAACAGAGCTAATTCTTTTTCAATATCACTGTTACTATTCGATAGTAATAACGCTAATAGTGCAAATGTTTCGAGGGTGCTTTCATATTCTTCTTCTTCCAGTTTCTCGAAATCTTCATCTTGCCATACCATTGTTATTCACCACCGTTATCGTTTGGTTTTTTGAAAGCGGTAATTGCTCCCATTTCCTCCAATTCAGCTTGTTTATCTTCTTCCAACTGTCTTAATTCGTGTTCCACGTTGGTTACCCAAGGGTGACGAGCCAAGATAGTCTTATTGGAAATAACTCCAACTGATTTCACACAGTTGTCAATCTTAGCATCTTCATTTATGAAAATGTCACGATTGAATACAAATTCAACATCTTCATCTGTGTAATCAGCTTCACCAGTATGAAGGAGATATTGGTCAATGAACCATTTGAGTTCTTCGAAACCAGCCTGGAACTCAGTTTCCATAGCATTAACATCGAGGTCAATATCAGTATACATACTCTCAATGTTCATCTGGTTGGGATCACCATCCATACGTTCTTCTTTAGCATCGAAACCTCTACCATTTTCCACGATAGCACGTTTGAGCTGCATAAGAATCGCCTGGTAGTTCTGAGCATTAACCTCAACATTGAGGGTTTCTACTCCACCTTGTACACCATCAACTGTTGTTACTTTAATAACACCGTATGTGGCAAGGTTCTGTCGGAACTCACTAATGTTTGTACCGTCATAGTTCTTTAATACCAAGATTGTTGTACGAGGATCTTCTTCCATATTATTTTGGAAGTCACTTAATACCATATTAAGAGCATCTTGTAATGACTTAACATTTCGTATTAAAGGAATTTCTTTTGCATTATATTTGAACGGTATAATCGGGAGTTTAGTCCAGTTATAACCGTTTCCGTCTTTATACATATAATCGCTATGAGGATCAGCTTCTGGTATTAAAGAAGAACCGTGATAGCGGAAATGTGTAATACCTTGTGTTGTGAATAAGTCAACGTGATAAACTAAAGTTGTACCACCCTTGTTGTCAAACACTTCTTCACTGTAATAACGCATAGCACATTCCAGTTCAGTGTGTCCTTTGTCTTTCCAAATTGGGCATATCTCATAAGAAGGAAAAACAGCTAATTTGAAATTACTGTTTTCATCGTAATAAGGATATAACCAAGCTACTCCACCATCTACTGAATACTGAGCCAATACTCGTAACTGTCTATGTACTTTCTTGGTAAATACTTTAGTGAGTAATTTTAAATATTCATCTTTCGATGTTGCAATTGTGAGTGGTTTACCAAGCACATAGTTTGTTTTTTGGTCAACCAACTTACGATACTGATTATCTATTAATCTGTTATTAACCACATTATTGATAGTAACCAATGCACCATCAGCACCGATAACTTTTTTCTCTCGTCTGAGAATATCGTGGTCACCATCGTAGTATTTTTCACCAAGTAACTGTTCCTCACGAAGTGGACTATTTAACCACTTTTTGAGTACCAACTCTAAGTATTTAATATCTGAATTAGATGTGGAGTTTGAATCGGGTTTTGGTAAATCGGGTTGTTTGAATAAATTAAATACTCCCAATTACATTCCTCCTTTTATTTAAATTTTACTCATATCCAATTCTCCTTTAGTTGTATCGTCTATAACCCCAACGCTGCGTTAATAAGTTCCTTGATGTGTTCATCGGTTGGAATTCTGCTTGCGATCTCATCTACATAAGTCTTATCAGCTTTATTGGCAATATCACTTAAACGCTTATCTTCCACATAATTCGTAGCAAGCAGTTCTATGGTAATATTTTTACTTTTAGCCAACTCAAAGTCGGACTCACGTAATAGATAATATGTGTACGGAGAAACTGATATTGTTATTTTTTTAGTATTTGTCGCTTCCGAAATAATAAAATAAATTGAGTCATAGTTTAATGGCGACCACGATACATTTAAGTTAACTTTAAGATTTTTGATGTACAAATTTCTTAAAGAATAACACATTCTAAATGCATCTCTCCAGCTACCAGATTTTGCACCAAAATTGGTAACATTAACCGCATCAAATGTACCAGCATTTTCAATAGCAGTTGCCTCGCACATTAAGCCACGGCAGTCTTTAGGTAATGTGATATTAAAATCTGGGTCATCGTGCCCAAAAACACCGATTGTTCTTGCACCATAATAACTAAATACTTGTGTTGCCCAAGTTGCTTTAGCAAAACTATCTCGATAAGCTGGATTACCCCAGTTAGGGTCACTATTTGCACCAAAAGCCAAATAAAAGGATTTAAATGTATTATTTGGAATGTTTGAATAACACAATGGCAACTGTGATGAGTAATACAATGTATAGTTTGTTCTTTTGGAAACATCACTTACATAGGGATTGTCACTCCAGAAAATGCAGTTTGAATATTGAGCAAACTGCACTTGGTAACTCCCTTGGTTACCTTGACTCCATTTTGAATAAAACTCCACATCATTCATATCAAACAGAATGTTTGAGAATTGTTTTACACCTTCTAACCAAGGATAATATGTTCCTAAAGCACCAGGGAACGATGTCAATGCTGAAATAGAGTTATCCGAAGTTGGTATGATTTCAAATACATCACCTTCTACAAAACTAACTTCAACATTTGAGTTTGCGGGATAGGTTTTAGACACACCATTGGTAACAATCGTTACGTCTTCAATACAATAAAATGCTAATACCGTATTTGAACTTAATTTCGTATATGCAGTTTTAAACGCATCACCAACCGCTTTGGCATCAGCAGGAACACCTTCGATTGTTAAAGTAGAGTCTACTTCCACACCACCTTCAATTTCGCTGATGTGATATTTTGGTTTCTCTGGTTGTTTTGCCCATTCTGGAACAGTTGGGTCAGTTTCTTTACCAATCCCAACTTTGATAACTTCATCGAATTGAGTTCGAATAACTTGTGAGTTTTTATCGAGTTCGCTCTCTAATTCGGCAGTAATGGGTTTTAAATTAAATATCACTGAACCATCAGTTATTTCAAAATCAACCGATGCTTCGTTTAATTCCAAGTCAGTTACAGTGTTTAAGTTATGATTTTCGAAATTAACATCTAAAATCATTCCATCACCTCGTTATCTAAACACTTGGAAACTCCAACTGTTTCGATGACAGATACAAGTGACTGACCACTGTTAGTTAAAATTCGAAGTTGAATTTGAAGTGATTTACCATATTCAAATTCAAATGTTTCTTGCTGACTTAATGTAACGGTAATTGTATTACCTTCTAACACACACTCGTCTGTACCTTTTACAATTAAAATTTCATCATCTTGTGCGTATATAACTTTAACCTTCGCCACATCGGAAGTGTCGAATGGAATATTAAATTTGTGTGTCGGTGTTGTACCTCTAATCATTCAATCACCTCTTTTATGTAAAACTAAATAACGCACCTTTACCAACTTTGTCATAGATACCAGCAAGACAATCTTCAGCATCATCGTGAGCCATCTTACCTTCTTTTTGGTATCCCATAACATCACCATAAAAATCTGCGTAGTTAACTTCCCAACCAACAGGGAACTTTATATTATGTTGACACCAAGTAGCGGAACTTAAAATTCGTGATTTCTTGTTTCTACTTTGTGTAAATAAGTCAATGTAAGTTTTGTACCAACGGTACTTCTCTCGAAGGATACGTTCAACCGAACGACCAAATCCTCGACCACCGTTGTTACTTTCTATATAGGCTTTATTAACTTTGTGTTCATAAAGTCTTTTAGCAACTTCACCTTCGGTAACTTCCATACCTTCTTTGGTGAAATAAACATCGTAAACATACGCTTGACCGCGATATAAGCCGTAAATAATACAACATAAATAGTCATCACCTCTGTCGGCAGTATCGACATAGGCACAAACTTCTTCAATCATACTATTACCACCATCATCTCGTGGTACATCTTTGTAAGTTTGGAATCCCAAGCTATAAAGTCTACCAACCAAGTCAATTGGATTCTGGTTGTAGTTGGCTTCGACAATCTCTCTCCCCATCGTTTTAACAATGAGATCATAAGCTGCTCTATCCAACACACTTTCACAAAGCATTTCACCATTCTCTTGTAAAGCACGTTTGAGAATCACTTTACAAGGCATATTAATTGACTTATAATGGGCAATAGCTCTACCACTTAAATCTTTGGTATTCCAACGTGTTGCTATGATTACCAACTTGCCGTTCTTTTCAAGTCGGGAAAGCATAGTATTAGTAAACCAAGTCCAATGGTTTTCAAGTACAGATTCGTTCATAGCTTCATCAGCGTTCTTAACAATATCGTCAAGAATCATTATGGTAGAACCAAAACCAGTTACAGTACCACCAGGTGATGTTGCAAGATATGAAATATGCTGTCCTTCCAATGTCCAAAGGTTGGCTGCTGAACTACCACGTTTTATTCGAGTGTTCGGAAAAATGTCCGAGTAAACTATTCGGTCTTTACTTGCTTTTCGTTCTTGAATCGCATTACGAACACCACGAGAAAAGGTGGTTGAAAGCTGTTCATTGTACGAGCCAGTTATTATCTTCTCACTTGGGTTCTTACCAAACACCCATTGTGCAAATAATCCAGCTGTACGAGATTTACCGTGACGAGGTGGCATATTGATTATCAGAACTCTATCATCACT
>JAEIGA010003818.1_pt1 | contig 23441 bp, 15 predicted proteins | sample 9270691 | NCBI WGS metagenome assembly JAEIGA01 (sample SAMN17057246, study PRJNA624740) | gut metagenome | biome: biome; isolation source: fecal sample | host: Bos grunniens | place: China: Xizang | collected 2019 | reverse complement strand
TATCCTACGTTTGCATCTTGTTATGTGGACTTCAATAAGGCAAGAGGGTATTGGTGATAATGGAACCGCCGTATGCCGAACGGCACGTACGGTGGTGTGAGAGGACACATGAGGAAATAATCCTCATGTTCCTACTCGATTGTAACATGTAGTAGGGATGGTGTGCTGCGTATGCCCTTTGATGTAATTGCAAATGATGCTATTCTGCTATTTTTTTTGTATAATGAGCAATAAAATTGTACTTTTATACCCGCAAACACAAACTTAAAATTTTGAATAATGTCTTTGATAAGAGTAATATTGGCGATATTCTTTCCGCCACTTGCTGTTGTTGACAGAGGTTGCGGCTCATTCTTGATAGTTCTTCTTTTGACTATTTGTGGCTGGGTACCGGGAGTTATCGGTGCATTGGTCATTCTAAACAAGGATTGAGAGCGATGCTTGATTCTGCAACCAAAGAATTTATAGAACAACACCGTAACGATGATGTACGCATGCTCGCGCTTCAGGCTAAGCGTTATCCAACTGTGGATATGCGTGAGGCTGTTGCGCAGATAGAGGGGTGGCAACAGGCTTGTGAGAAACTTCCTGCATGGGCAGATACTGCAGGTATTGTATACCCACCAAAAATATCCATGGAGCAGTGTTCGAGTGAACAGACTGCAAAATATAAGGCTACGTTGGTCAGTGGTGGCAAATTTGCCGATATGACCGGTGGGTTCGGTATCGATTTTAGCTACATCTGCCGTGGATTTGAGGAAGCATTCTATATTGAGCGCAACGAGAAACTTTGTGATATAGCACGTTGCAACTTCTCTCTTTTAGGTCTTGATCATGTTCAGGTGGTGAATGGTAACAGCGAGGAACAGCTTGCGTCGTTGCCGCAACTCGATTGGATATTCGTTGACCCGGCACGCCGCGACGGCGACGGCCGTAAGGTGGTGGCACTCTCCGATTGTGAACCCGATGTGGTGGAGCTGGAAAATGTTATGTTGGATAAGGCTGCCAATGTAATGGTCAAATGCTCTCCCATGTTGGATATAACTCTTGCATGCCGTCAATTGAAGAGCGTTGCAGCTATACATGTGGTGGCAGTGAACAACGAATGCAAGGAGCTTCTCTTTGTCCTTAAACGCGGTCAGGCCGGTGCATTATCCATAAATTGTGTGAATATTCTTAAGGAGGGAATACAGGAGTTTGTTTTTACACAGGCTGATGAGGCTTGCTCTGCTGTTACTTACTCCGCAGAGGTTGGCAAGTATCTGTATGAACCCAATTCTGCAATTCAAAAGGCCGGTTGTTCGCGTGTGCTTGCCGAGTGTTTTGGTGTGGACAAACTGCACCCTAACAGCCAATTGTATACAGCCGCAATGCTTATTGACGATTTCCCTGGGCGTGTATTCGAGGTGGTTGCGGTGTATGGCTTCTCAAAGGCTGAGATAAAAAAGGTTCAGGTTCTGCAAAAGGCGAATATAACTGTGCGTAATTTCCCTGAGAGCGTACAGCAGCTCCGCAAACGCCTGAAGCTGTCCGATGGTGGCGACAATTATATTTTTGCAACAACCCTCGCCGATGAACGTAAGGTTCTGGTGATATGCAAAAAGGAGAAATAGACCAGTCTATTTCTCCATATTTTTGATGCAAAATTATGTCACGTTGCATCTAAGAAAGTATTCGTTTTGCCATTATTTCTGCATCAACTTTCCGAAATTCTTCTCTTTAACGAGCTCATATGCTTTAAGGAACATGTCGTTGCTCTTGTTGTATATCTGCATGAACTCTTCCATATCCCAAATGTCGCGAGCTATCAGGTTCTTGAGTTGTAGCTTAATTTCCGGCAACGATTTCTGATACTCCTCTTCGCCACCTTCCAGCTTCACATTGTCCTGTTCGCTCTGTTCACGAAGCAGGTTCATGAATGTCTCGTCAACCTCGAAGCGTTTGTCGAAATCGTTGATGTCGCGATACTCCTTGACAATCTCTTCCCTGTGTGTGTCAAGGTATTTGAGCGAAGCTTGTATTATACTGCCTTTTGCGGCAAGAGCACGGTGGTACTTTGTGTATTTGAGTGTGTCAAGCGCAACAAAATAGTCGGGCATGATACCGCCACCGCCATATACGGGGCGGCCAAGACGTTTGGTATATGTCTTCAATGAGTCTGGGAAGTGTATGCTGTCGGCGCTTGTAAGTTCTCCGCTGTTATAGCGTTGCATGAGGTCGTTTTCATACTTTATCGAGTCATTGTCATAAGGCTTCTGTATGCATCGTCCTGTAGGGGTGTAGTAACGTGCGATGGTCAATCGTATCATTGAGCCGTCAGGCAAGTTGAACGGACGCTGAACAAGGCCTTTACCGAAGCTACGTCGTCCTACAATCAAGCCTCTGTCCCAATCCTGAACCGCGCCGGCAAGAATCTCCGACGCCGACGCCGATGTCTCGTCAACAATTACAACAAGGTTACCTTTGAGGAATCGGCCTTTGCCCTTAGACATATATTCATATCGTGGGTTGCTTCTGCCCTCGGTATATACGACGAGTTTGTTCTCCTCTATAAGTTCGCTTACAATGTCGACAGCTGCATTCAGGTAACCTCCACCGTTGCCCTCAAGGTCTATTATGAGGTTCTTCATGCCTAATGCATTCAGCGAATCGAGCTTTGATGCAAACTCCTCATGTGTCTTGGCACCGAACGATGTGATTCGTATGTAGCCGTTCTTTTTGTCAATCATGTATGCGGCATCGACAGTCTTTGTAGAGATGTCGTCACGTACAAGATTGAATTCAAGCAGTCGCTCTATTCCTCTACGGCGAACACCGATCTTTACTTCAGATCCTTTTGCTCCACGCAGGCGTGACATGATATCGCCACGTTCCATTTTTACTCCTGCAATGATGGCGTCGTTCACTGTCACTATTCTGTCACCGGCAAGTATTCCGGCACGCTCCGACGGGCCGTTCTTTGTTGTTTGTATGACATACAGTGTGTCCGAAACTATGTTGAACTGTATGCCGATACCGCTGAAACTGCCTTGCATCTGTTCCATCAATGCTTTGGTTTCTTTGGCATCGGTATATGTTGAGTGGGGGTCTAGCTCTTTGAGCATGGCCTTTATTCCGGTTTCAGTGATCTTGTTGTTGTCGGTTTCGTCTACATAGAAATGTGAAATGATGTTGCTGGTGTACATAAGTTTGATTATGTGCTCAGGCATCTCTTGTGCTTTGCTTGCAACGGTAAGTGAAAGCACTGCAATAAATATCAATAGCTTCTTCATATATTAATGGTTTAATTAAGGCAGGAACTCTGACACGTCCTTACCGTATGTTATCAATTCACGTACAATACTGCTGCTTGTTGATGCATGCTCGGGTTCGCTTATAAGCAACACGGTCTCTATTCCGCCCAATCGCAGGTTCACGTCTGCAATCTCGCGTTCATATTCAAAATCTTTAGTACTGCGTACTCCACGCAATAGCACGCCTGCACCGACCTCTTTGGCAAAATCCATTGTCAGGCAGTTATAGACCTTCACTTCGACGCGTGTTTCGTCGGCAAAAACCTTCTCTATTGCCTTTGTGCGCTCTTCGACTGAAAACATGCATTTCTTGCCTGAGTTTGTTCCGATACCGATGATAATCTTGTCGAACATCGGCAACGCACGCTTTACAATGGAGTAATGTCCGATGGTGAATGGATCGAATGTTCCTGCGAAAAGTGCTGTCCTTGCCATGTGTTACTCCTCCTCGTTTGCTTTGTCTTCCTCGACAACAAGGTTATCGATGATGAAGTTCTGGCGTTCCATGGTGTTCTTGCCCATGTAGTAGCTCAGCAGATCCTCTACCTTGTCGTCTTTGTGCAGTTCAACGCGCTCCAAGCGCATGTCAGGGCCGATGAAATTACGGAACTCATCGGGAGATATCTCGCCGAGTCCCTTGAATCGTGTTATCTCGGGGTTCGGTGACAGCTTCTCGATTGCCGCAATACGCTCTTCGTCGCTGTAGCAATATATTGTTTCAAAATCGCTCTTGTGCTCCTTTTTCTCTTCCGCTCCCTTTTTTCCGCGTGGCAGCTTGCGTCTGTTGCGTACACGGAACAGCGGTGTCTGCAGGATGTATACGTGTCCTTTCTTGATCAGCTCAGGGAAGAACTGGAGAAAGAATGTTATCATCAGCAGTCTGATATGCATACCGTCGACATCGGCATCGGTGGCTACAATAACTTTGTTGTATCTCAATCCCTCAAGACCGTCCTCAATGTTCAGTGCCGCCTGTAGCAAGTTGAATTCCTCGTTCTGGTAAACAACGGCACGTGTCAATCCAAAACAGTTTAATGGTTTTCCGCGCAGGCTGAATACTGCCTGTGTGTTGGCATCACGGCTTTTGGTTATTGAACCGCTGGCAGAGTCACCCTCGGTGATGAATATGCAACTCTCGTCCATGCGGTCTCCCTTGGTGTCGTTGTAATGTATGCGGCAATCGCGAAGTTTGCGGTTGTGCATGTTTACTTTCTTTGCCTTTTCACGTACCTGTTTTGTAAGTCCGGCAAGTTCCTTGCGCTCTTTTTCCGAAGCCGTAATCTTTGTCAGTATGACATCGCTTATGTCGGGGTTCTTGTGAAGGAAATTGTCAAGTTCTTCCTTTACAAAGTCGCTGATGAACTTCTTCACGCTCATGCTTCCAGGGTCGGGTGCTATGGTTGTAGAGCCAAGTCTTACTTTTGTCTGGCTCTCGAAAACAGGCTCCTGAATGTTGATTGCAATAGCTGCAACAATACCGTTGCGGATGTCGCAATATTCGAAGTTCTTTGCCGAGAAAAAGTCGTGAATGGTAAGTGCGACAAGCTCCTTGAATGCACTCTGGTGTGTTCCGCCCTGTGAGGTATGCTGTCCGTTTACGAATGAGTAGTACTCCTCGCCGTACTGCTGCGCATGGGTGAATGCGATCTCGATATCATTGCTCTTAAGATGAATGATAGGGTAGAGGGCATCGGCCGTCATGCGGTCGCTGAGCAGGTCGACAAGTCCGTTGCGTGAAAGGATACGCTTGCCGTTGAACATGATTGCCAATCCTGTGTTCAGGTATGTGTAGTTGCGCAACAGTGTCTCGATGTATGCATCGCGGTATTCATAATTGCGGTACAGGGTATTGTCGGGTGTGAACGATATGTATGTACCGTTCTCGTCGTTTGTCTTTTCTGTAGTGTCGCTTATAAGTATACCTTTTTCGAACTTTGCGATGCGTACAACTCCCTCGCGGTAGCTACGTACCTCAAAATCGGTACTTGTCGCGTTTACGGCCTTAAGACCGACACCGTTGAGGCCTACCGATTTCTGGAATACTTTGTCGTCGTATTTTGCACCGGTGTTGAGCTTACTTACAGCCTGGATCATCATTCCCTGAGGAATTCCACGGCCATAGTCGCGGACAGTCACAGTGTGGTTTTCTATGATGTCAATCTCAATGCGTTTGCCAAAGCCCATCTTGAACTCGTCGATGCAGTTGTCGACAACCTCTTTGAGCAGGACATATATACCGTCGTCGCTTTGCGATCCGTCGCCCAATTTACCGATGTACATACCGGGGCGCAGACGTATGTGCTCCACGTCGCTGAGGTGACGTATGGAGTCGTCGTCGTATGCGGCAACATCTACTTTGGGATTTTCGTTGAATTCCAAGTCTTTATCTTCGGACATCTTTCGTGTTTTATATATCTGTTTAATAGTTCTGTATCAAAGCTTTTTCTTGAATGCTCTGCGGCGTTTGTGCTGGTCTTTTTCAAAATCGTCCCATTGGCTCAGCATCTTCTTGTTGTCTTCGAGCTCGGGGTTGCTTTCTACATCTTCAAGTCCCATCTCAATGAAATTGCCTAACAGGTGGTTGAATATCACGGCAAAGGCTCCTTTGCTCTGATATTCCGGTTTTACGGCTACAAGCAGAAAGTCAAGACGCTTGGGATGCTTGATGAACAAGGCCTTTACAATGTGCCACCATCCGAACGGGAAGAGTCTTCCTTTTGCCTTACGCAGTGCCTCGGCAAGCGAGAAGATGCTTACGCCTAATGCTACAAGGTTATCGTCCTTGTCGACTATGAACGCGGCAAGACGCAGATCGATAAAAGGTATGTACATCTTGATGTATTGCTTTATCTGCCTGTCGCTGAGCTTTGAATATCCGTACAGCTCGGAGTAGCATTCGTTGATAAGGTTGAAAAAGTCTTTGCCATATCGCTTGGCAACTTCGGCGCGCGATTTGAATTTTGCAACCCTGAGCTGATATTTGCGCTCTACGATAGCCGAAACACGTACCGCCTTTTCCCATCTCTGTTCGGGTACGTTCATCAAGTATTCAATCCAATCGACCTCCTTGACATATCCCATACGTTGCATGTGCTCGGGATAGTACGGGTGGTTGTAAATTGTCGCCATTGTTCCCAAGCGGTCGAATCCCTTGATGAGCATTCCTTCTGCATCAAGGTCGGTAAAACCGAACGGGCCTTCAATCTCGGTCATTCCACGTTCGCGTGCCCAATTCTCGGCAGTTGCGAAAAGTGCATCTACGACTTCGTTGTCATCAATGAAGTCTACCCAACCGAAACGTGCGGCTTTCTTGTTCCATGTCTCGTTTGCACGATGGTTAATTATCGCGGCGATACGTCCTACGGGCTTCCCGTCGCGGTATGCAAGAAAATAATCGGCTTCGCAAAATTCAAAAGCCGCATTACGGTCCTTGCGCAAAGTATTTACAGTATCCTCATACAAGTCGGGAACAAAATACGGATTCCCCTTGTACAACTCATAGTTAAAACGGATAAAGGTCTTCAGTTGCCTTTTGTTATCTACTTTTACAATGTTTACTGACATTAATCGATACTGTTTGTAAGTTTGTGTAAATTTACGACTTAATTCCGAAACGAACAAATTTGTATTATTCCATGAATAAAGAAGCTTTCTAAAAAAATAAAAAAATATGCCGTAACTGTAAAAAGTCATATCGGACGGTTATATGACTGTTTATATTAAACAACAAATATGTGGTTGTTTATGTTATATCTCGGGTGTATATCTTTTAAGCTTGTTGCGTATCTCTTTAGAATTGCTTCTGCACACCTTGTCGAGTATTTCCCAAAAACGTTCGCCATGGTTCATCTCTACGGTGTGGCACAGTTCGTGCAACAGGACATAATCTATCAGTTCGTCGGTGAGCAGTACAAGGTATATGCTCAAACTGATGTTGCCTTTGCCGCTGCAGCTTCCCCAACGGCTGTGGCTGTTACGTACTGAGCAGTAGTTGTATTTGAATCCATGCTCTTTTGCCAGTTGTTCAAGGCGTTGCGGTAGTACCTTCTTCGCCTGTTCGTGAATGGCATTTGTCATCACTCTCTTCAACCACTCCTGAATGTCGTGGTATACGGTATGCTCCGGGCACATAAGCAACCTTGAGGAACCGTTCTCAACCCACATGAATTTCTCTCCTTTGTATTCCTGTACCTCTATCCTGAAATTTCCATTTCCTATGGTATATCCAGGTTCTATAATTCTTGTGTTTGCTGTCTGTTGCTCTTTCAGTTTCTTGCCATGTGTAGCCAATGCCCTTTCTATGTCCTTTTGTGTGGCAAATACTGGAACAGTGAGGTGAATGCACTCTTTTTTTGCGCGCATGATGATTTGCTTTGCGCGTCTGTTGACTGCAATTCTTATCAATCCCCATTCCGGGTGCATGAATTCTTGTTTTACGGGCATCGGCTTTTTATATAGGCATGAAAGGTTGTAGCGTGAATCTACAACCTTTCAGTAACTTTAATATTGTCAATCAATCAGTAATCGAGGTAGGTATATCCGTACAATCCCGATCTGTAGTTGGATAGGAACTCTTTGCCCTCTTCAAGAGTGATTTTACCCTCCTTTACAGCACTAGTTACCCAGCGCTCAAGGGTACGTACGAGCTTGCGTGCATCGAACTGAACGTAATCGAGTACATCGGCAATGGTCTCGCCGTCTATGATTTTTTCAATCTGATAGTTCTTCTCGTCAACACTTACGTGTACAGCATTGGTATCACCGAACAGGTTGTGCATATCACCCAGAATCTCCTGGTATGCTCCTACAAGGAATGCACCAAGATAATATGGTTCGTTCGACTTCATGCGATGCACCTTCAATGAGTCGGCCTTGCTGTTATAATGAATGAAGTCGGTGATCTTGCCATCGCTGTCGCAGGTCATATCCTGTATGGTGCAGTAGCGGTCAGGACGCTCGTCTAGTCGGTGTATTGGCATTATCGGGAAGAACTGGTCGATACCCCAGCTGTCGGGTAAGCTCTGGAACAGTGAGAAATTACAGAAATATTTGTCAGCAATGAGTTTCGGCAACTTTCTCAAGTCATCGGGCACATGCTTCATGTTTTTCGCTATCGTCAGAATCTCGCGGATGATACTCCAGAACATGCTTTCAATCTGTGCACGTGTCTTTAGGTCGACGATACCGTGGCTGAACAACTCAAGTGCCTCTTCGCGGATCTGTTGTGCATCGTGCAGTGCTTCGAGCATTGTACGCTGGTCGAGTTCGCACCATATCTTGTACAATTCTTTTGCAAGATCGTGGTCATTCGCAGCAACTTCCCACTCCTCGTCCATCTGTGGCAATGCCGCAGTTTCAAGAACCTCGAATATGAGCACTGCATGGTGTGCCGAAACCGAGCGTCCGCTCTCTGTGATGATATTGGGGTGGGGGATACCGTTCTTGTCGGCAGCGTCCACCATTGTGTATATCGCGTCATTGACATACTCCTGTATAGAGTAGTTGACACTGCTCTCGCTGCTCGATGAGCGTGTACCGTCGTAGTCGACACCCAGTCCGCCGCCTATGTCGGTAAACTCGATGTTGTAGCCTAATTTGTGCAGCTGCACGTAGAACTGTGATGCCTCGCGCAAAGCTGTTTTGATGTGGCGAATACGTGTAATCTGGCTTCCTATGTGGAAATGGATAAGTCTAAGACAATCCTTTATATCGTATCTCTCAAGAATGTCGAGTGCTTCCAGAAGTTCGCTCGATGTCAAACCGAACTTGCTTGCATCTCCACCGCTCTCTTCCCATTTTCCGCTGCCTTCTGATGCCAACTTGATACGTATTCCGATGTTTGGACGCACTCCAAGTCGTTTGCCGATCTTGGCAATACGTTTAAGTTCGTTCAGCTTCTCTACAACAAGGAATATTCGGCGTCCCATCTTCTGTGCAAGCAACGCAAGCTCGATATAGCTGTCGTCCTTGTAACCGTTGCATATGATGAGTGCGTCGCTTTCGGTATTCATGGCGATTACCGCATGCAATTCGGGTTTTGAGCCGGCTTCAAGTCCAATATTGTATTTCTTGCCGTGACTTGTGATCTCTTCCACGACAGGACGCATCTGATTAACCTTTATCGGATAAACGATGAAGTTCTCTCCTTTGTAGTTGTACTCTTGTGAAGCTATTTTGAAACAACCCGAAATCTTCTCGATTCTGTTGTCAAGAATATCCGGGAAACGTATAAGTACGGGAGCGGCCACGTCGCGTAGTTGCAACTCGTCCATAAGCTCCTTGAGATCAATCTGTATGCCGTCTTTTTTGGGAGTGACAGCTACATTACCCTTTTCATTGATGCTGAAATAAGAAGCTCCCCAACCATTTATGTTGTACAGCTCCTCTGAGTCCTCAATGCGCCATTTTCTCATGTCTGAAATGTTCGATAGCAGTTAATGATTAAAAAAATATCTCCTTTTATAGTTTATAGTTCAATCTGTTGTAGGAATGCCTTTACCGATTCCTCGATCTGTTTCGAATCTTCAAGCCTGTCGGCTCTGAATTTCTGCTTTGCCTTGTTGTAGTGCGGTGCTCTTTTTGCAAGCTGTTCCACTATGAAGCTGCGAAGCTCCTCGTCGCTCTTTTCCATTATCAGCGGACGTTTCTTGCGTGCGATGCTCAGCCTTATGAACAGTCTCTCTACAGGCACGTCAAGGAAAACTGTCGTACCCTGCCCGTTCATGTATTCGATGTTGTCGAAGAAGCAGGGTGTCCCTCCACCGGTAGATATCACGACATTCTCAAATTCACCGGCCTCGTGCAACATTCTGCGCTCGATGTTCCTGAATTCCTCTTCACCCTTTCCGGCAAAGATCTGTGACACGCTCTTGCACATTCGCTCTTCGATGTAGGTGTCCAGATCAATGAACTGGATATCAAGTTCCTTGGCAAGCGCACGTCCTAATGTGGTCTTGCCTGCTCCCATGTAGCCTATGAGGAATATACGTGTCATTTCTTTTTGGTATATTGTCTTTTTGCAGGAGCCTTGCCGCTTTCCTTCTGTTTGTTTACAATGTCAATGCACTCTTCCAATGTGAGTTCTGCCGGTGTTACATTCTTCGGTAACTTATAGTTTTTTCCGTCGAATGCAATGTATGGTCCGAAACGTCCGTTCAGCACCTGAAGTTCTGGTTTTTCGTCAAAAATCTTGATGACACGTTCTGCTTCCGCCTTGCGTTTCTCCTCAATCAGTTCTATCGCTTCTTCAAGGCTTACAGCCAACGGGTCATGTGTCTTTGGCAATGTCACATATGCGTTGCCGAATTTTATGTATGGTCCGAAACGTCCAGCTCCGATTGTTACCGAGTTGCCTTCATAATCTCCCAATGTGCGTGGAAGGCTAAACAGCCCCAAAGCCTCTTCAAGAGTTATTGTCTCGAGTGTCTGTCCGGGTTTCATCTGTGCAAAACGTGGTTTCTCCTCGTCTGTAGCCGAACCTATCTGTACTATAGGACCAAATCGGCCAATCTTTACCGATACCGGCTTGCCGCTTACAGGGTCGTTTCCGAGTATGCGTTCGCCGACCTTGTGCTCGTTCTTGGTCTGAATGATATTCTCGATCTTTGGCTCAAACTCCTTGTAGAATCCTGAAATGAGATCTGACCATACCAATTTACCGTCGGCAATCTCGTCGAACTCCTTCTCGACACTTGCTGTAAAGTTGTAGTCCATTATCTCGGGGAAGAAGTCGAGCAGGAAGTCATTCACAACAATACCGATGTCAGTAGGCAACAGTTTTGCCTTTTCTGCTCCTGCATTTTCTTTGCCCTCCTTAGTGGTTATCTTGCCGTTCTTGAGGGTAAGTATGTTGTATATTCTTGTGGTTCCACTTTTGTTACCTTTCTCGACATAGCCTCTCTGCTGTATTGTACTGATTGTTGGTGCGTATGTCGAAGGACGTCCTATACCGAGCTCTTCGAGCTTGCGTACAAGGCTTGCCTCGGTGTAGCGTGGAGGGTGCTGTGTGAAACGTTCTGTAGCAACAATCTCTTTTGTTGTCAGCGCATCTCCCTTGTGTACAGCTGGTATTGCAATGCTTTCGTTCTGGTTCTCGTCATCGGTACTTTCCCTGTACACCTGTAAGAAACCGTCGAATACTGTTACCTCACCTGTTGCTACAAAGCTCTCGCTGTGTCCGCTGATTGATATGTTTACAGTGGTCTTTTCGATAACGGCATCAGCCATCTGTGACGCTATCGTACGTTTCCATATAAGCTCATAAAGTCGTTTCTCGGGGATTGTTCCATCGATGGTGGCATTCGTCATGTATGTAGGACGTATGGCCTCGTGTGCCTCTTGTGCACCTTTGGAGCTTGTAGAGTAGTTGCGGCTTTTCAGGTACTCGCTGCCGTATGTGTCTGTGACAACACTCTTGCATGAACCTATGCATAGCGATGAGAGGTTCACAGAGTCGGTACGCATGTATGTGATGTATCCCGATTCGTATAGTCTCTGTGCAATCATCATTGTCTGGGATACAGTGAAACCGAGTTTACGTGCTGCTTCCTGTTGCAATGTAGATGTTGTGAAAGGTGCTGCAGGAACCCTTTTCTGCGGTTTTGTGCTTACATCATCGATGACAAATGTGGCATTTTCGCATGATTGGAGGAATTTTTCAGCCTCTTCCTTTGTCTTGAAACGTTTTGACAACTCTGTGTTCAACGCTCCTGCTCCATCCGGCAATTCGAATGTTGCTGTAATTCGGTAGCTACTTTCGGAATTGAAACGGTTAATTTCCCTTTCGCGTTCAACGATGAGTCTTACGGTAACACTCTGTACACGTCCTGCCGATAACGCCGGCTTCACTTTGCGCCATAGTACTGGCGACAGCTTGAAACCTACAATACGGTCGAGAACGCGACGTGCCTGCTGTGCATATACGAGATTTGTGTCTATTTCTCTGGGCTTTTCAATTGCATTGAGAATAGCGTTCTTTGTAATCTCATGGAATACGATACGCTTTGTGTTCTCTGGCTTTAGCCCAAGTACGGTGTAAAGATGCCAGCTTATGGCTTCTCCCTCGCGGTCCTCATCGGATGCAAGCCATACCATGTCGGCTTTTTTGACTTCGCTTTTCAGGGTGCTTACGAGCTTTTCCTTTTCTGCCGGAATTTCATATTCCGGTTCAAATGTCCGGGTATTTATGCTGAACTCCTTTTTTTTGAGGTCGCATATATGACCGTAACTTGACATTACCTTATAATCCTTGCCAAGGAATTTCTCTATTGTTTTTGCTTTGGCCGGTGACTCTACTATAACTAAATTTTTCTGCATGACACAAATGCCGTTTTCTGTTGTCGGGAAAATACCCTTTTTAATGTTTTGCCGACAAAAGTAGAAAAGTTTCCTGTATATTTAAACCAAAAAAACGAAAAAAAATAAAAAGAGTCGGGCACCTTTCTCCCTAAAATAATATATTATTTTAAATAGGTGAAATTTTTACACCTTGAAGAAATATTTTGCCCAATCTCTTTTTAAGGAACAACGTGAACTTTAGAAGTTTACTGTTGCTCCCAACATTCCGCGTATGCCTCTTGTGTAGTAACCTGCATATTCATAATATTTGCAGTTCAACAGGTTATTGCCCTGAATGAATGCACCGAAGTATCTGTTGATGCTGTATGTTGCTCTTGCGTGCAGGTCGTGCTTGTCGCTTACTCTTGTGTTGTCGGCACGTCTTGAGTAATGTGTAAAGTTATACCCTATGTTTATTGTCAGGTTCTTGATTGGGTATACTTCAACCTTGGCATTTGCTGTAACCTCAGGGCGCAGTGCAAGCAGATCCCTGTCCTTGCAAGTCCAATAGTCGTATCTTGCGTCCGCCTCTATCTTGAGAAGACCTCCATAATCGTATCCTATGCGTCCTCCGGCAAACAGGTCATTGGTGTATGCCTGTACGAAGTTGTCGTATATGAGAGCATGCTCTGTCGATTCCGGTTCTACTATTGTCTGCAACATATCGTCCTTTGTTAGTACATATCCGGCAAATATGTCGAATGAGAATGGCTCCAATGTCATACGTGTGCCAGCAACGATGTTTGTTATCTTATATGTAGGCTTGATCTGTTTGTCGGTACGGTAGTTGTATCCCCAATACGGAGTAATGGCCTCTATGATTCTGAAACTGTTCTCCCTGCGTCCTCCTGTGATATTGGCATAGAACGAGATTCTTTTGGTAAGTACCTTGTCTACTGTTATGTGTGGTGCTGCTGCAACTACAGGGCCATTACCGGCGCGGAAGTTGAATTTTGCACCGAATGTGATTTCCCAGTCATTAAAATTGAAATCGGTGTATGGGTTGAAATCCATCGATAACAGATTCTTGTAACTGTAGGTGCTGTTTAGCAATGTATTGTTGTAGATGAATCCGTTGAAATCGACATCAATGCCGGCGCGACGCAGGTATTTTGTGTATATCTCGTATGCGAATGTTCCGCTTGCATTTATGTGATTCTCGACAATAGGGTTGCTGTAACCGTTTGTGTAATTGATGCGTGAGTTTGTATATCCGCCCTTGAACGTATATGCAAACGGTCCGGCGAGCTGTGATACACCACGTATACCGAAGCCATAGTTCATGTGATGCTGTTTGTCGGTTCTGCCTTTGACAACTTCGGCTCTTTGGTAGTCGAAAGTCCTGTTGTTGAAATCTCCGACAAAGTCAAAAACAAGTTTGTTGAACTTGTATCTGAAGTCCATTGCAGCGGCTGTGTTGAACATGCGTGAGTTCCAGTCATTGTATAGTCCGTCGACATCGCACTTGAAACCGTCGAATGTTCCCAATACCTTCAGGTAACTTTTTTTACCGAGGTTCAGGTTATATGCCAGCTTCGCATCGATCTCGTTCCTGAGTCCATAGCCGGCACGCAGGTATCCGGGCATAGGCTCTTCCTGAGCCGGCAGAACCTCTTTTGTGCTTCTTTCGCTTGTGAACAGCATGTATGGTGTCGCCTCTTTCGAGAATATCAGTTCTGCCGGTTTGGCATTGCTTTTGCTCTCGACTGTTGGTGTGAACTTCTGTTTGTTCACTTTGACGACTGTGGGGTTATAGTCATTCTCTACGCTTACTACAGCGTTTCTTGTATCTTCCTGTGCAAACAGCGTGCCGCATATCAACAGCGCCGTCAGTGACAAAATATTTCTTTTCATGTTGCTTAATTATGCTGTTCGTTCTCTGAATTCAATATCTCCAAACGCGATTCAATCATCTCTGCTATATCGTCTTCTCCTTCATAGTTGTTCTGCAGTGAGATCAGATATTGCTTTGCCTCCATCTTTCTATTCTGTATAGAATACAGATCAGACAGAAGAATGAAACTGCGTGCAAGCCAATATGCGTGTGGTGTACTTTCATTTATGTACTCCATGATTATCTCTTCGCACTCATTATACATCTCCTGGTCATATTTTATCTGTGCAAGCAGGTATTTTGCTTCTGCGCCCTCTCTTGTTCTGGTGTCGCTTGCCAATTCGCTGAGGTCTTTTGTCGCAACGTCGCTCTTCTCCATTGCAAGATATGCTTTTGCGCGGTTGTATCTTGCTTCGCGCTTTATCTCGTTCGAGGTTGTGCTGTTTGTTAACAGTTCGCCGGCATACTTTACTGTCTCGCCATATTTGTCGAGTTTTTGTGCCGTGCGCATGATGTTAATTCTTGCTAACTGACGGCGTTCCTCATTGCTGCTCTTCACAAGCAGTTGCTTGTAAAGTTCACCGGCCTCTTCATATTCCTCTTTACCGTAATGAATGCTTGCCGCCCTTATTGTTGCCGGTTCGGTGTACTTGTTGTCCGAGAAACCGATAACCTCTTTGTAATGTTTGAGTGCATCTTCAAGGTTCTTCTGGCTATAATATATCTCACCAAGATAATAATGGGTATCGAGACGGTATGCTCCGTTTTCGTGTCCGGCGAGATACTCTTCGAACTTTTCCTTGGCAGCTTCGACTTCTCCCTTACCGTACATTTTCTCTGCAGCGGTATATGAAAGGGTATCTATTTCGTTCTTGTCGATTGCATTTACACCTTTGGTGGTTTTTGCATACTGTGCGAACTCCGTTACCTCTCCCATATCGACATATATGTTTTTCAAATCCTGGAAAGCAACCTGTGCCTCGTCGCTGTGCGGGTATCGTTCGATAATCTCCTTGTATGTTTCTATGGCTTTGTCTCTCTCTCCTATGGAGTTGTATACCATAGCCTTCTCTGTTGTAGCACGACGGGTAAGAGCACTCTTCGGGAATCGTACTGTCAGTCTGTCGAATGCGATGATGGCTTCGTTGGGCTGTTCCAACTCAAGAAAAGCTCGTCCCATTTCATAGAAGGCCTGCTCCGCATAAACACTGTTCGGATATTTCGCCAATAGTGTTTTCAGTGTAATTACCTTGTCGTTGTATCTGTCCGAGAGGCCTTGCGCCAATGCCGAACGATAAAGAGGAAAGTCGCAAGCCGAGCTGTCGGCTGCTATTGACATATTGTAGTAATGGTCTGCGGTAGTGTATTCGCGTTGGTAGAAATGGCAGTCGGCAATACGGTTGAAAGCATCGGCTATTATTTCTTTGTATTCACCAATGGAGTTGTCGATGAAGTTCTTAAACTCCTTTCGTGCTTCAGGGTATCTCTTCTGTTGGAAAAGGGTGTATCCTATGCCGTACAGTGCGCGCTGGCTATTGGCACCACCGTTGATGATTGACATGCGGTAACTGTTTGCCGCATTGTTGTAATCGCCTTTCTGGAAAAGTGCCTCACCCTTCCAGTAGAGGGCATCGGCGTATGTGGCTTTGTTGTACTTGGACAACTCTATGGAACGGTCCATGAACGAAATGGCACCGTTCATATTGCCGTTGATGAACTCCTGCACACCAAGACGGTACAGAATCTTCTGTTTTGCCTTAAGGATTTCTGCTGATGGATTCTTTATCTTGTTTATTGATTGTAATGCCACATTGTAATTGTGGGTGTTCATGTAGACTTCCACCAAGTAACCTTCCACATTGTTGGCGTGCTCCGAGCCGGGATAGTCGTTCAGGAATTGTTCGAACACCTTGACACTCTCGGCAAACGGTGAATAGTTGGTGCGGTGCAGACACAGAGCGTAATTGTACATCGCCTCCTCACGTACCTTGTTATCGAAAGTCATTGTCGAAGCGAGCTCGAACGATAGGCGTGCGTTGTTCTCGTCCTTTCTGTCAAGCATGATGATACCTGTATGCAACAACGAACTTTGCGCAACTCCGTCGTTGCCGTCGTTACATGCCTGGAATAGAGGCAAGGCCTTGTCGAAGTCACCGTTCTTGAAGTGGCACATCGCCAGCTGATAGCATGCGATGCGTTGAGGTTTTTCGGTCTTTTCAATGTATCGTGCAAGTGGTGTGATGGCATCTTCGTAATTGCCTTCGGCATATCTTGCCGCACCTATAATCTGCAGCATTCTTGCTATCTGCTGCTTCTTTTTTCCGTTCTGGAGAATAAACTTGTTGGCTATGTCTCCAGCCTCTTTATACTCACCTCGTTTCAAATGTATTCCTGCAATGAAGTATGGAATGTCGTATTTGTACTTCTTGCTCTCCTTTACGCTATTGAAGCCACGTTCTGCAGCATCGAGGTTGTTTTTGTCGTAATTGATTACGGCAAGATGGAATATGGCATCATCGGCATACTTCTTGCTGTTGATTACAGTCGTGCGCAACATGCTCACGGCATTTTCCTCCTTGCCACACTCCAGCAACGAAAGGGCATGGTACAGTGTGGCTCTCTCACGTTGCTCGCGTGTCAGGCGCTTGATGTTGCTCTTGTCGAACCATTGGCATGCCAATTCAAAATCCTTGCTGTGGTAGTACGACTCGGCGATATAACAGCCCAACAGCTCTTTCTTTGAACTTTCGGGGTAGTCGTCGAGATATTGCAGTATCAACGCCCTACCTTCGAGATAGTTCTCTTCGAATGTGGCTGTAGCTTCGAGCAACTCCAGTTCCTGTATTGCAGTAGCTTCTAACCCTTGGGTATCGATTCTCTTTATCAGAGTCAGTGCAGTAGCGTACTTCCCGTCGTTATACAGGCGATGGCACTCCTTTATCAAATCCTCTCTGTTGTCGGTCTGTCCAATCGTTGTCAGTGTCAACGAGGCAAACATAAGTAAAAAAATACTCCGTCTCATTTTTATAGTGTATTGTTCTTGTACAGTTCTTTGAACATCTCAATGCTCTTCCTTATCGATTGCAACCCGAATTCCTTGCTGTCGAGTGTAGCGATGCTTCTCCATTGCAATGCCTCCACATCGTCATCGGCTATGGTTGTGTTGCAGTCTTCCACTTCGCATTTGAAGAACATATCCATCGTATGCAATTCCATGCCTGAATAGTTGTAGATGTTCGGTATCGTAAACAGATATTGTGTCGATGTCACTTTCAGTCCGGTCTCCTCCAACACCTCTCTTGCAACTCCCTCCTCGGCGGTCTCATAGCTGTCGCAAAATCCGCCAGGCAGGTCAAGTGTTCCCTTTGCAGGTTCTTTTGAACGTGTTGCGACAAGAATTTCTCCACTCTTGTTCGTGATTATTGCAACTGTTGCCGCAAGCGGGTTGAAATAGTATACGAAACCACAGTCTTCGCAACGTTTCGATTTGAAATCGTTTTCCACAAAATGGTTCTTGCCGCATTTTGGGCAGAATCTGAATAGGTGCAAAGGGTGTTGCATAACGGTGAAATCATTAATTGTTGAACAGCAAATCCATTTAATCTACAAAGTTACGTTATTTTTATAATAAACTTCCCTTTTTATAGAATTATTTAGATAAATTGGTTTGATATGCAATGTTTTGACGCGGTTTTTGTGTTTTTCTTGCAATAAATGGCCGAATACAAAATAAAAATGACTAACTTTGTAGCGATTTTGCGTTTTTTAGAAACAAATTTTAATTCAGATAATATTATGGCAAACAAAGCATTATTGGTAATTCTCGACGGTTGGGGTGTCGGTAACCACGGTAAGGGTGATGTTATTTTCAATACTCCTACACCATATTGGGATCATTTGACATCGGTTTATCCTACATCACAGCTTCAGGCAAGCGGTGAGAATGTAGGTCTTCCTGCTGGTCAGATGGGTAACAGTGAGGTAGGTCACCTCAATATCGGTGGCGGCCGCGTAGTTTACCAGGACCTTTTGAAGATAAACCGTGCTATTGCCGACGGTTCAATAGAGAAGAATCCAGAACTCGTTGCAGCAGTGGAATATGCAAAGAACAACGGCAAGAAACTACACTTCATGGGCTTGACATCGGACGGTGGTGTACACAGTTCACTCGAACATCTTGAGGCAATGTACAGATTTGCAGTTGCTCAGGGCGTTGAGAATGCATATGTACACTGTTTTATGGACGGTCGTGACACCGACCCTAAGAGCGGTGCGGGCTTTATCGAGCAGCTCATAGCCAAGGAGCTCAAGTTGGCAACAATCGTAGGCCGTTATTACGCTATGGACCGCGACAAGCGTTGGGAGCGTGTGAAGATTGCATACGATCTTATCGTGAATGGCGAGGGAAAGCAGGCAAGCGACATGGTTGCTGCTGTCAAGGAGTCATATGAAGAGGGCGTAACCGATGAGTTCATCAAGCCAATCGTAAACACCAACTATGATGCACGTATCAGCGAGGGCGACGCTGTAATCTTCTTCAATTACCGTAATGACCGTGCAAAAGAGCTTACAGTAGTTCTTACACAGGAGGATATGCCTGCTGAGGGTATGCATACAATACCAGGTTTGCAGTATTACTGCATGACTCCATATGATGCGAAGTTTACTGGTGTACACATCCTTTTCGACAAGGAAAATGTTGACAACACTCTTGGTGAGTTCGTGTCAAAGCAGGGTATGAAACAGCTTCATATTGCCGAGACAGAGAAGTATGCCCACGTTACATTCTTCTTCAACGGTGGTCGCGAGACACCATACGAAGGTGAGGAACGTATTCTTGTTCCATCTCCAAAGGTTGCTACATACGACCTTCAGCCCGAGATGAGCGCATACGAGGTTAAGGATAAGCTTGTTGCTGAAATCAACAGCGAGAAATTCGACTTCATTGTTGTGAATTTCGCTAATGGTGACATGGTTGGCCACACCGGTATTTACAGTGCAATCGAAAAGGCTGTTCTTGCCGTAGACGCTTGCTTGAAGGATGTTATAGAGGCTGCACGCGAGCATGGTTATGAGTCAATCATTATTGCTGACCACGGTAATGCCGACAATGCAGTAAACCCTGACGGTTCACCAAACACAGCACACTCTTTGAATCCGGTTCCATGTGTGTATGTTACAAATACCGAGAATGCAACCATCGAGGATGGTATCCTTGCAGACGTAGCTCCAACAATCCTTAAGATTATGGGTCTTGAAGCTCCTGCTGAGATGACAGGTAAGTCACTCATTTGATTTGTAGGGTAATTATTAATAACAAACAATAATTGGATCCCCGCCCCATGAGTGGGGTGGGGATTACTGATTTTTATGGTACAGATAGGCGACACAATAGTATCTTTTGACCTTTTTCAGGAGTATTTCTGCTGTAATTTCTCACACTGCAAGGGAATATGCTGTGTAGAGGGTGATGCAGGTGCACCGGTGTTGTTCGAGGAGGTCGAAAAGCTCGAAGAGGCACTTGAGGTTATAGCATCTGAAATGACACCCGAGGCACGCGCTGTCGTTGATGAGCAGGGTGTTGTATACAACGACCGCGATGGTGACCTTGTTACATCTATTGTAAACGGCAAGGACTGTGTCTTTGCTTCGCGTGACGAGAATGGCGGTTGTATTTGTCTTATCGAGAAGGCATATCGCGAGGGGCGTACACCATGGCGTAAGCCCATATCATGCTATCTCTATCCAGTGCGTCTGCGTAAGGTGGGAGATCTTACGGCAGTCAATTTCCACAAGTGGGACGTATGCAGCAGTGCCTTTATCAAAGGACGCAGAAAAGGTATCCGAGCATACGAGTTTCTGAAAGAACCTTTGATAGAACGCTTTGGCAGAGAGTGGTACGATGAACTGCTCGTTGTAGCCGAAGAACTCAAGAAACAGAATATGCTTTAGTCTGTCAGTTACAACTGATAGCCGATGACACAGCCTGCAGTTGGCTACTATAACTTTAGATTAGACAACACCCTGTTCGGGAGAGTTGGCAAATTGTAAGTAGTATATTATCTGCAGTTCCCGTAATTGAATTTTGCAGAATAATAAAAGTGTATTATTTTTGTGAGTAGAAATTATTGGGACACATATAAAACGAAGACTTATTAAATTATGGCGACAAAAAAACATTCATGGAACTACGATAATATCGGTGGTTTTACACGCGTGAAAATCACCACAGGTGCTGACATAGCCCATTTAGGAGAGTTGGATGTCAAGAAATGGACTGTATTGTCATGTCCTACTACAGGATTGGATATTGATGATAAAAGTCTGAAATACATTGATGCCGATAATGATGGACGTATCCGCGTGAACGATGTGGTTGATACATCGAAGTGGTTGACTTCTGTAGTCAAGGATGCTGATCTGATTGTTAAAGGTGCCGACAATATTGATGTAGAACTGTTCAATAAAGAAAATGCCGATGGACTGAGACTGTATAATTCAGCAAAGCAGATTCTTGTAAATCTTGGTAATGAAGGTTCGGTCATCTCTTTGGCAGAGACCAAGGACTATACTGCAATTTTCGCCAAGACACGTTTTAATGGTGACGGTATAATAACTGAACAGTCCACTGACGACGCTGAAGAAAAAGCACTCATTGCGGCCATTGTCAATGCTTTGGGCGGTGTAGCGGACCGTAGCGGTGTGAATGGCGCAAACGCTGAACTCATAGAGAAGTTCTATCAGGCATTGGCCGATTATCTGGCATGGAGTGAGGCTGCCGTTGAAGCTCCTTACGGTGCGGATACCGATAAGGCTATCGAGGCATATAATGCTCTTGACATAAAGGTGAAGGATTATTTCATGCGATCAAAACTCGCTTCATTCTCGCCTGAGAGTGCAATGAAGCTTGATGTGCAGACTGCGCTTATTGAGGCTATCAGTGCCGATAATCTTACCGGCAAGACCGATGAAATAGCAGCTTATCCCATTGCGCGTGTTACCGGCAAGGCAGAACTGGATGTTAATGCTGCAATAAATCCGGCATGGGCTTCGCAATTCAGCACTCTGATATCCATTGTAAAACCTAAGGAGAAGGTTCTTACCGAGACTGTGTGGGCTGCCATAGGTGCTTCTTTTGCATCATATAACACCTGGAAAGCTGCAAAGAAGGGTGGTGAGGTCGAGGCATTGGGTATCGAGACTATAAAAAAGATGCTTGCCGATGACAAGAAACAGGCTTTGCTTGACCTTGTAGCACAGGATCTTGCCCTCAAAGATTCAGCCGACGGTATTGATATGGTAGATAAATTTTTGCATATATATCGTGATTTCTATCGTTTGCTTCGCAATTTTGTTGCTTTTCAGGATTTCTATTCACGAAGCAAGAGCGTCAAGGCAATCTTCCAAAGTGGTCGTCTGATTATTGACCAACGTGAATGCCGTATGTGTATGCTTGTTGCCGATATGGCAAAGCACAATACTATGGCACCGGCGAGTGGCATGTATCTTGTATATTGTGATTGTACCACTAAGGCTAGTCCTGCCAAGTTGAGCATCGTTGCTGCTGTTACGGTTGGTGATGTAGGTGACCTTGTCGTGGGCAAGAATGCTATCTATTATGACAACCAAGGACAGATGTGGGATGCTGTAATAACCAAAATTATCGACAATCCTATCAGTGTAGGTCAGGCTTTTTGGTCTCCTTACCGTCGTATGGCAACTACCGTCGAGAACCTGATAAATAAGACTGCAGCCGACAAGGATGCTGCAATAATGAAGGATGCCAATGCCAAAATCAATGCCACTCCAGCCGCAACACCTGCTGATGACAAGAGCAAGGCTCCGACACCCCCATTCGATATTGCAAAGTTTGCCGGAATCTTCGCAGCCATAGGTATGGCTTTCGGAATGATTGGTACTGCATTAGCCGGTATATTGGATAGTTTGAAAGGTTTTACGTGGTGGCAGTATTTAGGTATATTTATCGGTATTATGCTGTTTATTTCAGGTCCGGCTATGATTATGGCGTGGATGAAACTACGCCGTCGTAATATCGCTCCATTGCTCAATGCCAACGGATGGGCAATCAATGCTTCGGCAAAGATAAGTATTCCGTTTGGCGAGACATTGACCGATATTGCCAAGTTCCCTAAGCTGAAACTCAAAGACCCATATGCAAGAAAAGGAATTCCTGCATGGCAGAAATGGATTATATCTTTAGTGTTGCTTATAGTTGTACTTGCAGGTCTGTGGCTCGGTAACATATTTGCATGTATGGGCGCTCCTTCTCCACTCTCTTTCTTTAATAAGGAACAGGTTGAGGTGGTTGAAGAACCACAGGCAGTACCTGCCGAAGAAGCCGTTGCGGCAGACAGTATTCCTGCTGTAAGCCAGTAAAAGATACAACTACTCAACTAAAAGCCTCATCAATGTGTTTATACCTTGTTAAAGGTTAACATATATGATGAGGCTTTCTTTTTTATTTCTATTTCTTCTTGCCTGCAGTATGGGAGCTATGTCCCAGAATGGCGAGGGGTATCTTGAAAAACCGTTGCCACCGGGGTGGAATGACGGTGAGTTCTTTGATCAGACATTGCCGCCCGATGATACCTGGTGGCTTAATTTTGAGGATCCGCTCCTTGATTCGCTCATTATCACTGCGTGCAAGAACAACTATTCGGCATTGGGTGCAATGGAAAATATCAGGAAGGCACGCGCAGCATGGCGCAAGGCGCAAGGCGGGCTTATGCCTTCGTTTGACCTGAACCTTGGTTGGCAGCGTGCAAAGACAAGCGGTAACAGTCCGCAGACGCTTTATCGCGAAGCGTGGGAAGGAGAATATTCTGCGGCTGTCTCTATGAAATGGCAGGCCGATGTGTTCGGAACAATATACATGCGCTCCAAAGCACAGAAAATGCTCTTTATGGCAACCGAAGAGGAATTCAATGCAGTCATGGTCTCACTTGTGGCAAATGTCG
>JAEIGA010003817.1_pt1 | contig 23444 bp, 18 predicted proteins | sample 9270691 | NCBI WGS metagenome assembly JAEIGA01 (sample SAMN17057246, study PRJNA624740) | gut metagenome | biome: biome; isolation source: fecal sample | host: Bos grunniens | place: China: Xizang | collected 2019 | reverse complement strand
AGCTCTTTTAGATTATAGAGGCTTTGAAAAATACGGCTTAAAAATTAGCGTGGCGTTTGAAAAAGACGAGGCGTTGATAGGAAAAAGCGAAAACGGAAAGGAAATTTTAGATGCAGATACTTTTGAAGAATATTCAAAGAACAATTCTTCTCCAGCTTTTTTGCTTCGTCCATATGGGCTATCACCGAAACGGCCCATTAATGTTGCCTGAATTGAACTTGATAACATTACTGGACAATTGTTATTATGTTTCTTAAGGTTATCCAACAATTCTGTTGCAAATCCGAAATTCACATTCATAAATTCGGTTTGCTCCTTTGGACGGTTCACACCTGCCAGATTAAACACGAAATCAGCCTCTGCACAATATTTATCAAGTTCATCTGACGTTGAATCAACATCATACTCGAACACTTGATCGACTACCAAATCGCCATAACATCTGGCCTTGCCGTCACGTATATTTTTCAACTGAGCAACAAGATTTTTTCCGACAAAACCTTTAGCTCCCGTCACTAATATCTTCATAATGATTACTCGCTACGAATATCTTTTGTTTTAGCTCTTGGTTGCAATCCCAAATCTTCACGGACAAATCGCAGTTTCAACAACAATTCAACCATCTCATCAACGTCCAACAATTTAGTATTGTGTGAATGATAATCATCAATTTGAGATATTTTTTCATTACCACTGCTGATAAACTTATCGTAATTCAGATCTCGTGTATCACACGGTATGCAGTAGTAGTCTCCCATATCGACAGCATTAGCCATCTCTTCACGAGTGACAAGTGTTTCATAGAGTTTTTCTCCGTGACGCGTACCGATAATTTTCTCCTCTACACAACCATACTTCGGATCAATTCGCGAATAGACCTTTTTCAATGCCTTTGCAAGTGTCGACAGAGTTGCTGCCGGAGCTTTCTGCACAAACAAATCGCCATTATGACCGTGCTCAAACGCATACAGAACAAGGTCTACTGCATCATCGAGGGTCATCATAAATCGCGTCATATTGGGATCGGTAATTGTTATCGGATTACCAGACATAATCTGATCAACCCACAACGGAATCACCGAGCCTCGCGATGCCATTACGTTTCCATAACGTGTACAACAAATTGTAGTTGCTGCATTATCACCCAATTCACGACCCTTTGCAATAGCTACTTTTTCCATCAGAGCCTTTGAAATTCCCATTGCATTTATCGGGTAAGCTGCCTTATCGGTTGACAAAACAACAACATTTTTGACATTATGTTCTATAGCCGACAACAAGACATTATTCGTACCAACCACGTTTGTCATTGTTGCCTCCATAGGGAAAAACTCGCACGACGGCACCTGTTTCAATGCTGCAGCTGCAAATACATAGTCAACTCCACGCATTGCCACATCGACAGAGGCTTTTTCTCTCACGTTTCCGATATAGAACTTAACTTTAGGATTCTGCAACTGATGACGCATATCATCTTGTTTTTTCTCATCGCGAGAAAAAATTCTGATTTCTTTGATATCACTATCAATAAATCTTCTCAGAACTGCATTACCAAATGAGCCTGTTCCTCCTGTTATCAGCAATATTTTATCTTTAAATATAGACATACGCTATGTTTTTTATCATCAAAATTATGGCACAAAGGTAACTTTTTTTAATTGACCTTATCTTGTTTATATCTTTTATTTTCATTTCTTGTGAGAGTTATATCTCTTCACCACATCATTTATGGCCTCCATAAACTCTGCCACGACCTTTTTGTTATCAAATTTTTCCACACAGAACTCATAACCTCGTTTCCCGATTTCTGCTCGCGTGCGATAATTTACGAGCAGTTTCTCAATTTGACAGACAACAAGTTCATCATTATTTTCACTCGATATCACTACTCCAACGCCATTATCATTGAGCAATCTCATCGAAGCGACCTCCTCTGGACCGTATCCCAGCACGGGACGTCCCGACATAAGATACTCCGGGATCTTTGTCGACACCGACAACCCAGTCAGTTTACGCAGATATTTATCATCACTCTCTATGTGTAACAGCACGTCACTCTCATATATTTTCTCCCAAAGCATATCGCCCGACACTCCGCCACAGAATTTCACACCTGAAGATTCGAATTCGGCACTTTCTGCGTCTGATAGTTTTGCCATAGAATAGACTCTAACTTCAGCCCTATCCTCAATCAGACGCGACAGACGACATATCATCTTCCAACGATGGAGGTGTAATCCACCAAAATAGGAAACCACCAATTTCTCGTGATTGGGATACTCTCTGAACTCTCTCACAGGCACCGAATTCATTATTGGCAGGAACTTACATCCGAAATAATCAGAATACTCTTTAGCCATCTGATCTCCGATGGCAAAATGCAACTGAGAATGACTTACAGATCTTCGAAATATCTTTTGCAATCGTCTCTTCTCGAACCAATAAAACAGATTGCGTTTTATAGAATACAGCAGATAATCATCTGTATAAAACTCAACAAGTGGCACTTTCAGATCCTCTGCGATATGGATTGCAATATCACTCACGAATCCATATGGACCTCCCACAAACACTACCACATCCGGAGCAAATCTGCGGTACCAATCCTCAAGTTCTTTTGTTTTCCAGCGTTTGGTTTTCCACAAAAAATCTCTGCACCACGGAGATATGTATTTTTTCATATTCTCCACAAACTGCAAATCCTTACGATTTCGGCTATTTTTCCCACCTTTATAAAATTCGACCTCTCTTCCACACGTTTTGCTACCCTTAAGAGACCTCAATATATCGACATCGGTTATACGGAAATAGTTACTGCAATAATCGAAATCGGGTCTATATCCCGAGAAATACAACTGTGCGATATCCTCAGACCTAAATCCTGAGAACATCGACTCGAATGTTTTCCCGTTATTGGCAATCTTCGAGAACGGATTACTTGCTATCAACAAAACTTTCATATTCTGATCTTGACATAGTAAAGGAATATCAATACGGCAATTACCGGAAACGAAAATGAGAATATTTGATTATTTGCAAAAAAGTAGAAAATCATCTGTGTCAGTATCACGAAGAAAGGCACTGCAATCAACGAGTTGCCCCGCACAACGTGAATCCACATTTTCCCGAACAAATAACCTACTATATATATAAACACAGGCACTCCCAAAAAAGTAAATCCATTGGCCAACCACACATATATTGAGTGCCAATTGACAAACGGATCGATATTGAACCTATTATACAGTATACTGATATAACTATTTTCTATTGGATTCAGACCGAAACGTTCGGCTACGTTTATCGTGAAGAAGTTTGTTGCCAGCAGATCAGGGTAAATAAATCCAACCTCCAGGGCCTTTGCCAATGCATAATATCCCTGACAGAGATAACTACATATCGAGTAAAGTGGATAGACCATTGCCCTCGGCAGATTCTGATAAAATCCTGTCACATTATAACTTGCTGCTGCGTCGACAAACGAATCCTGTGCGTGTCGGGATAGATTAGATATCAGGAAATATGCCACAAACAAGCCCACCATTATTCCGACTCCGAGTTTAATCTTACCAAATAGCACGCGATTGTTTATCAGTTGTGAATTACCCGCAATATATGCCGCTGAGATTATGATAATCATATCCATCACACCCTTTCGCACACCAATTGCAAACCAACGAGACAACTCTAGAGCAATCAGAAAAATCAACACAATCCGAATCTTTTTTTCCAATTTTTTGAAATAATATACTCCCAGCGTAAAACTGCAATAAACCAACGGCGAGAATAACATATTAATCATAAAATTGAACATATTGACTCCACCACCATCACCGCCGCCACTTCGACCGTAGTATGCTTCACCCGCATCTGAGAGTCCTGCTCTGACGGATGCAGCCACCGAACTCAGCGACACTGTTCCGAACGACGAATATATTTGGAACATCATTGCCGGCACCGACAATAATATTATCCATTTCACGATGTTCAGATTTACGGAACCAGAGGGTCGATTAGCACGACGAGACTTTATTCCGGCATTGTATCCGAGCCACAATGCAACGTTCACCACCAAAAAAAACAGGGTTACAAGTTCATAATTGTTAATTCTCCAGTTTTGTGGTGCGATAAAGAATAACACTTCAGTCATTATCAAAAAACTAAGCATCACCTTTATCGGCAATTTTTTCACCTTATTAGTTATCGGACTCTCCATCATCTTTTAAGTTTAGATTTAATCATTTCGACAAGGCCGATTTTTTTATTAAGCATATATAGTGACATTACACACACAGACGCCAATAGTACAAGTGAAGGTATCAGCGTTTGACCATCGGACCATATTCTTACAAAATATGACAACACGGCAATAGCCACAAATGCAAGAATCTGCAATTTTAGGTCAGTATTGAGTCTCAGTTTGTATTTGAATCTCATCAGACAGTACAGAATGATGGTCATCGACACGGCTCCACAGACATACGAGTATGCCAAACCATCTAGTCCCCAGAAGTAATAGGCAACCATATTCATCACAAAGTTCAATCCGTTTCCGATAATTGCATCATACACGAAATAAGTATTTTTATGTCCGTGTGCGAGGATTACAAACGAGAAGGTGTGCCAGATAATTCTGAATATCAACGACATTGCCATCAGTTGCACCAACGGAATAACAACATAGTAACTGCTTGACAACAACAGACTCACAATAAATTTCGGAAAAATCGTCAAAAAGCATACTACAGGAACTGCAATCTGTAACAGCAGTTCGAGTTGGGAATTGACCATCTTATCAAATTTTTCCTTATCGTTAACCACGGCTGCCAATCGAGGATAAAGATCAGATGCCAGAACCGACACCAAAACCGTTATACATCCGTACGTGGCAGTCGATGCTCCTCCAAACAGACCAACATCTGTAATGCTTCCGACCTCTCTGATGAATGTATTCAAGACCAATGAGTAGATTGTCATCAGTCCGTTGCTGAACATCAGTATTGTTCCGAGTTTCACGATTGGAGTTCCGAACTCTTTCAGTTTTTTCCCGAATACCATCGAATCCGGCACGTGCGGTTTGAGTCGCCGACTGAAGATAAAGTATGACAAGAATATCACAATCGTACTGCAGACCAGCACATACGGAATTGCCTTTTCGCCAAAATGATAGTACAACGGCCAGCATACAGCCAGACCTGCAACTCCTCCAATAAGCGAAGCACTCGCCAATGATTTTATCTTTCTGAGTCCCTGAAATACTGCAATTTTCCCGCTATATATCGATTCGAATAACAGTGCAATACCAACCAGTATTACGGCAAACGAGTAATTTCTGTCACCAAACACATACTGACTTAACTGTCCCGAGAAGCAGATACATATTAACAAACCCAACAATCCGAACAGAAAGGCCAACGTATTAAGTGCTCGGATTGTATCTTCAGTTTTTTCCTGTGAATGTGCTGCGTTATATGAGATATCTCGAACCGAACTTTGATAAATTCCGAACGTCGTAAACTGATGCAACGTAGACAACAGATTGCCCAACAAAGATTGTATCCCCATTCCCGTCGGTCCTAAAATTATTGCCACAATTTTCACTCTCAAGACCTTAATCAAGATTGTAAATAACTTGACACTGCCATAAACAAGCGTAGATTTGAATGTACTTTTGTACAATCCAGCATCATTACGATTTGTTTTACCAATCTTTTTGTTTTCTACCATTGCAATATCAAATTACTCAGAATCAATTTTTTATTCACTGCTAAGACACGTTGCAATTCCCCACAGCCACAAGTCGTCAACAAGTGGATACAATTGTGCAAAAGTAGTAAATAATAACCAATTTACGTCTTAAAATTCCAATAAAAACACCAATAAGCATACTTTTAAGTTAAATTTGCATAACTCGGTACGAAATATGCCATTAGTCGTTTGAAATCCGCCATTTATAGAGATTCAGGTCGAGTGTATAAATATTATGATTATATTTGCAACCAAAACAATAATAGACTTATCTTATGAATAGACTTATATTTCTGATTATTTTTCTGGCATTGAACGCTGCTGTGGCCGTAGCTCAGAACAAATCTGAAAATACTATCATCAAAATCGGAGAGAAGAATTACTATATCCACACCATTGTTTCGGGTGAGACTGTTTCGTCAATCTCACGCAGATATAACGTTTTGCCAAGAGATATTGTTGATGAAAATCCTATGGCTATTGAGATACTCCGACCAGGACAAATGCTGAAAATTCCAGTGCAACCTGCAAGTAAATATATGACAAGACGTGCAATCCGCAGAAATTTCATTGAACATACTATTGCTGCTGGTGAAACACTCTACGCCATTGCAAAAAAATATGACATATCAATTTCAGACCTGATGGCTGACAACGAAGAGGCTGACCCTGTCACTTTGGGCATCGGTAAAAAATTGTTGATTCGCCGTAAAAACATCGGTTCTTCTGACAGCCATTCGCTGGACAGAGAGATTGCACAATATAGCAAACACCTCGATAACTTTTCGGATCACTACCTACACCACGTTGTAAAGAGTAAGGAGACCATCTACGGATTGAGCCGTCAGTATGGGATCACTGAAGAACGTTTCCTCGAACTCAACCCTGAAGTCGCAAATGACGGACTGAAAATCGGAGCAATCGTAAAACTGCCCAAAACTTCTGAAATCACAGAGGAAAAAATAGAGCCCCAAAATCCCATTGAGTCTGAGCAAAGTGTTCAAAGTGAAAATGTTGGCAACCAACAAGAGTTCACTTTCAGCAATCCGCAAAGCAGTGAAGATAATGCCTTTCGCATTGCTCTGATGTTGCCAATGACGACAAATGGCAAGACTAACAGTTCATTTGTTGACTTCTATCGCGGAGTGTTGATTGCACTTGACGAACTACGTCACGATAATATGAATATTTCGGTCACAATTGTTGATACCGAAAAATCTGCGAGTAAGGTTCTTCATACTCTGAGCCACCCGGAATTCGAATCGGTTAACCTATTCATCGGACCTGTTTATGACGATACATTCGAGGTTGCTGCAACATTCGCAATGCGACACAACATCCCGATCGTTTCACCACTTGCACAGGTTTCGACACAACTGCCAAATGTATTCCAGATTGCACCAAACGTATCGGAACGCACCAAACTGCTCAGCCATTATCTACAAACCGACAGAAATATCATTGTGATTCGTCCCGACAAAAATCTAGACTCGGAATTTGCGTCAGAGATACTGCCTTTATTGCCCGAAAATACGACTACAATAGAGTATCACGACGATACAGAAATCACCGTTTTTGATGAATCTCTGTCAACGGAAAAAGACAACCTAATAATTACACTATCGACAGATGAAACCCTGACTGAAGAGATTCTGGCCCGCATCAGTTCAAGTCAAAACAACATCTCAGCTCGTGGCAATAATGTTCCGCGAATCCACGTACTCGGTTCATCGCGTCTGTCTCGATTCGTTAATATTGACAAGGAGTTGTATTTCAAGTTGAATGTAACCTACCCGACCAACTACCACGTTGACCGTAGTAATCCCAAAGTAGTAGCATTCGACAAACTGTTCATCGAAAAATTTAATACACTTCCGACTCCGTTTGCATATCGCGGATATGATGTAACTATGTTGTTTTTAACAAATCTCGACGGCAATATTGCCGAAAATATCACAATGGGACGTTTCTCGTTTTTGCAGATGCCATATAACTTCACAAGAACATCAACTGGCAAATTTGAAAACAATTGCTGGCAACTTATTCATTACAAAAACGACTACACAATCGAACTTACAGGAATGTAATTTCAAACATTTTCTTGACATTATAATAAAAAACATTACATTTGTGACCTAAAACTTATAGTTATGGAGCAGATTGTTCGCAAAGAAGAACTTTATTTGGTGGGTGATAATTTTCTCGGTAAAATGATATCACAAACTGCGATGAGTATCCTCGGACTGAACAAACTCAATAAGCTGTATGACGGACTGAGCCAATACAACGGAAGCGAAATGGCAACGAAATACATCGAGCAACTAAACATTTCGGTAACCGCCTCAGATGAAGAACTCGCCAATATTCCAACCTCAGGACCGCTAGTCATCGTATCCAATCACCCGACAGGCACTCTCGACGGTTTGATACTGATACACCTTCTGAGCAAAGTACGCCCGGATGTCAAGTTTATGGGCAATATGCTCTTGTCCCGAATCAAAACACTAAAAGATTTTTTCATCGAGGTCAATCCTTTTGACAGCCATTCGGCACGCAACGTGGGCGGAATCAGAACTTGTATGGATTATGTCAAAAACGGCGGAGCTCTCGTGATTTTTCCAGCAGGCGAAATCTCAACCTACAAACACCCATTCGGTCAAATCAAAGATAAAGAATGGGGCTCTTCAATTTTGAGATTCATTCACAAATTGTCTATTCCAATCGTACCAGTTCATATTACGGCACACAATAGCAAAATGTTCCATCTGCTCGGACAGATTCATCCGGTACTGAGAACCGCGATGATTCCTCACGAGACTGTAAACAAACAAAATGCAGATGTCCGAGTTCGCATCGGTTCGACAATTCAACCTCGTCGCCAAGGAGAATTCGCGAATGCAACTGCACTCGGAAAATATATCAGAACCAATGTCTACTGTCTGAGTGAACCCTCCACCGAAGATGATACTCCGGTGGACATTCAATCAGCAATGAACAGCGTTGATATCATCGACCCGATTCCCCCCGAAAAATTGCAGGAAGAGATTAAAACTCTCGATGAATTCAAACTATTCGACCACGGGAACTATTCGGTCTATTTTACCTCGTCAACGATTATTCCGAATATAATGTATGAGATAGGCCGACTCCGCGAAATCACATTCAGACAAGTAGGTGAAGGCACAAATCAAACCATTGATACAGACCGATTTGACCTTTACTATCGTCATATGTTCGTTTGGGATAACAAAGACCAACAGATAGTGGGTGCATACCGCGTTGGTATGGGTAACGAAATAATGGAAAATTTCGGCATCTCGGGATTCTATACCGATACACTATTCAAGCTCTCACCCGAACTCGGTGAAACACTGAGCCAGACAATAGAACTCGGCCGTTCGTTTATCGTCAAGAAATACCAACGAAAATCACAATCATTATTACTGCTTTGGAAAGGCATTCTCCATATTCTACTGAGAAACAGCCACTATCGATACCTGATGGGCCCCGTAACAATGTCCGGAAAATTGAACGACTCATCAAAACTGATGATTATAAACTATTTACAGAATCAACACTTTGATAATGAAATAGGTCGATTAATTACTCCGCGTATCGGACTTGCAAATCTCGGCAAGAAAAAATTTGATAATGAATCTATCTCAAATATCGACTCTATAGATTTGATAGACAAGTTGGTACTTGATATGAATAACAACCGTTTCGGGACTCCAATTCTGTTGAAAAAGTATCTTCAACTTAACGGCAAAATCATTGGTTTCAATATCGATCCCGAGTTCAATAACGCAATTGATTCGCTGATGTTACTGGATATAAACAATATTCCTGAGGCTAAAATCGCGATGCTATCCAAAGAACTCGATATTGACGTCCTCGCAAGATTCAGAAACTGATACTAGAAATATGTATACGATAAATACAATAAACTGTGATAGTTTGTTGTATTTATTGTTTTATATTTTTGTTTCTGAATAAATTTAAGTAAATTTGCAGACAGAAACAAATACCAAAAACAGATATGAAAAAAGAACTCTTATTGGGAGACGAAGCAATTGCTCTGAGCGCAATAAATGCCGGCCTATCCGGTGTATATGCTTATCCAGGCACTCCGTCTACAGAAATTACTGAATTCATTCAACTCAACAAGTTGGCTGCAGAACGCGGAATCCACCGCACTTGGAGCACTAACGAAAAGACTGCTATGGAGGCTGCACTCGGTATGTCTTTTATGGGCAAACGTGCTTTGGTTTGTATGAAACACGTCGGTATGAACGTTGCTGCCGACCCATTCGTAAACAGTGCAATGTCAGGCACCAACGGTGGTCTTATCGTTGTTGCTGCCGATGACCCATCAATGCACTCTTCTCAAAACGAACAAGACTCACGTCACTACGGACGTTTTGCCTTCATTCCAATGATGGAACCTTCAACTCAACAAGAGGCATACGATATGACATCTTACGGATATGAAGTTTCAGAACGTTACAGAATTCCAGTACTGATGCGAGTTACAACACGTTTGGCTCACTCTCGTGCCGTAGTTAAAGTTGGCGAAGTTCGCGAACAAAACAGCTGCTGCCCACCAGAAAACTCAAAACAATGGATTCTGTTGCCGGCAAACTCACGTGCTCGCTATGTCGAATTACTCTCACTCCAAAACGAACTCGAAGAAGAAAGCGAAACATCAGGATTCAATAAATACATTGACGGCGAAGATAAATCTATCGGTATCATCGCTTGCGGTATCGGCTACAATTACTTAATGGAAAATTGCCCTGAAGGCTGCAAATATCCTGTTGTCAAGATTTCTCAATATCCTCTGCCAAAGAAAATGATCGCAAAACTGGTTAGCCAATGTGATGAAATTATGGTCATCGAAGAGGGTCAACCAATGGTAGAAGAACAACTCAAAGGATTACTCGGAATGGGCGTTACAGTACGAGGCCGCCTCGATGGAACTCTTCCGCGTACAGGCGAACTCTCACCCGACTGTGTTCGCAAAGCTCTTGATCTCCCGGAAAATCCGACAGCCGGCAAATGTGAAATCGTAGTACCTCGTCCTCCGGCATTGTGCCAAGGTTGCGGACACCGCGATATGTACACAACTCTGAACGAAGTCCTTAATAACGAATATCCAAACCACAAAGTATTCGCAGATATCGGTTGCTATACACTCGGAGCAATGCCTCCATTCCGTTCAATCGACACTTGTGTAGAAATGGGTGCTTCGATCACAATGGCAAAAGGAGCATCAGATGCAGGCCAATTCCCAGCAGTAGCCGTAATCGGCGACTCGACCTTCACCCACTCAGGTATGACAGGTCTGCTTGATTGCGTTAACGATAAAGCCAACGTAACAATCATCATCTCAGATAACCTCACAACAGGTATGACAGGTGGTCAGGATTCAGCAGGTACAGGTAAACTCGAAGCGATCTGTCGCGGACTTGGTGTTGAAGAAGAACATATCCGTGTTATGACTCCGCTGCCAAAGAACTACGAAGAAATGAAACAAATCATTCGCGAAGAAATCGAATACAAAGGAGTATCAGTTCTGATTCCTCGCCGCGAATGTATCCAAACATTGAAACGTCACTTGAAAAACAAAAAGCAGTAATCTAATGAAAACAGATATGATTCTTTCAGGCGTTGGCGGTCAAGGTATTCTCTCGATCGCAACAGTAATCGGCGAAGCTGCCCTTAACGAAGGTCTCTACATCAAACAAGCCGAAGTTCACGGTATGAGTCAACGTGGCGGTGATGTTCAATCAAATCTTCGTATTTCATCAGACCCGATCCACTCAGATTTGATCGCACTTGGCAAAGCTGACATCATCATCTCACTCGAACCAATGGAAGCACTGAGATATATAAACTATCTTGCTCCGACAGGTTGGATTATCACAAATACCACTCCGTTCGTAAACATTCCGAACTATCCTGACCATCAGGCTATTTTGGACGAATTGAAAAAACATTCGAACGTAGTGTTGCTCGATGTCGACAAAATGGCTGAAGAATTGCAGTCAAGCCGTTCAGCAAACATCATATTGCTCGGAGCTGCATCACCATTCCTCGGCATCGAAATGGAAAAACTCGAAGACGGAATTCGTCGTATCTTCGGTCGTAAAGGTGAAGAAATCGTTGAAACTAACTTGAAAGCACTCCGCGCTGGTCGATCTGCTGCCGAACAAACAACAAAATAATGAAACCAACTCCTATTGATAAAAACATTGTCAGCAAGGTTCTTGCTGACAATATGATTTCAGATTTTAATAATGCAACCATTCGCCAAGTCGTAAAGGTTGCAAATGATATCGAAAAAGCGACCGGTGTAGAATTCATTCATATGGAGATGGGTGTTCCGGGTCTTAAACCTCCAACCGTAGGTATCGAAGCTGAAAAGGCTGCTCTTGATAGTGGTGCAGCTGCGATTTATCCTGCAATTGATGGTATTCCCGAACTCAAGGCTGAAACTTCACGTTTCATCAAAGCATTCATTGACGTAGATGTAAATCCTCAAGGTTGTGTTCCGACAACAGGCTCAATGCAAGGCTCTTACGCAGCATTTATGTTGTGCGGACAAATCGATCCTAAAAAGGATACAATCTTGTTTATCGACCCGGGATTCTCAGTACAAAAGACCCAACTCAAAGTTATGGGCTATCGTAGCGAAAATTTCGATGTCTATGAATATCGCGGTGAAAAACTGAGAGAAAAACTTGAAAGTTATTTCTCAACTGGCAGAATTTCAGCTGTAATCTACTCAAACCCAAACAACCCTGCGTGGATTTGCCTTACTGAATCTGAATTGCAAATTATCGGCGAATTGGCTGATAAATACGATGTTATCGTTCTCGAAGATTTGGCTTACCTGGCAATGGACAGCCGTCGTAAAATGAACACTCCGTTTGAAGCTCCGTTCCAACCGACAGTGGCAAAATATTGCAAAAACTGGGTTATGATGATTTCAGGTTCTAAAATCTTCAGTTACGCAGGCCAACGTATCGCAACTGTTGCAATCTCTGATAATCTATACAACAGAAAATATGATGCACTTGCAGAACGTTATGGAATGGCAGAATTCGGACGTACATTTATCTATATGATTCTCTACACTTTGAGTTCAGGCGTAACTCACACTGCACAATATGCTCTGGCAGCAATGTTCAAGGCTGCGTGCGACAAGAATCTCGATTTCGTAAGCGACGTGGCAGAATATGGTCGCCGAGCTATGAAGTTGAAAAAGATATTCCAAGATCACGGATTCACAATCACTTACGACAAGGATCTCGAAGAATTGGTAAGTGACGGATTCTATTTCACAATCAGCTATCCCGGAATGACTTGTGGAGAATTGATGCAAGAGTTGGCATCTTATGGTGTGAGTGCAATTTCATTATCAACCTGCGGTTCGAAACAACACGGATTGCGTGCTTGTACATCTAACATCAAGGAACATCAATACGATATCCTTGAAGAGAGAATGAAAATTTTCGAAGAAAATCATAAATAAAAGAATACAATGCTGAATTATGTAACTGCAGACGAAGCAGTAAAATTGATTAATCCGGGTGAACGAGTATTCATTCATTCGACTTCGGTTCCACAAACCTTGGTCAACGCGATGTGTCGTCGCAGCGAAGAGTTGAAAGGTACATATATTTATAGTGCCTTTATCCTCGGTGATGCAGTATGGGGCAGACCCGAACACCGAGAAAACTTCATAATCAACAGTTTCTTTGTTGGCGACAACCTGAGAAAAACCATCAAAGAGGGTTATGGTCAATATATTCCCTCTTTTCTGGGAACAATTCCGACATATTTTCGTAGTGGAGAAATTCCTCTAGACACCGTTCTGTTGAACGTATCTGAACCCGATGAACACGGCTACTGCTCGTTGGGTGTGGGACTTGACCTGACCGTTTCGGCAACAGAATGTGCCAAGAAAATTATCGCTCAGATTAATCCGAATATCCCTCGCACATTTGGTGACGGACGTATTCACTCTTCAAGATTCGCTGCCTGTGTAAAAGCAGACGACGGTTTGGTTGAATTGTCATTTGCCGCGCCAAGCGAAATAGAACAAAAAATCGGTGAAAATGTTGCCTCATTAGTTCCGAACGGAGCAACTCTGCAGATTGGCGTAGGTGGAATTCCCAATGCTGCAATGTCTGCTTTGAGAGATCACAAACATTTGGGTCTCCACACCGAAGCACTGACTGAAGGTTCAGTCGAGTTGATTGAATGTGGAGCAATCGACAACTCTCGCAAGGTTATCGAACGTGGTGTTTCGGTTGCGACGTTGGTACTCGGTTCGAAAAAACTGTACGACTATGTTGACAACAACCCATCAGTACTGATGAAAGACGTTGCGTGGACAAATAACCCGTGGGTCATCGGACAAAATCCAGATGTAATGGCAATTAACTCAGCATTGGAAGTTGACCTGACAGGTCAGATCTGTGCAGACTCAATCGGTACATATATCTTCTCGGGATTCGGTGGACAACACGACTTTATGTACGGAGCAATGCTTTCTCCTGGTGGTAAAGCAATTATTGCACTGCCTGCAGCAACCAACTCAGGTCACTCGAAAATTGCACCTGTGCTGACTCCGGGTGGTGGCGTAGTAACGACTCGTGCTCAGGCTCAATATATCGTAACAGAGTACGGTATCGCATACCTGAAAGGCAAGAATCTGGCAGAACGTGCAAAGGCTCTTATCGCAATTGCACATCCGTCTGCACGCGAAGCTCTCGAACGTGAAGCTGCTGAAAGATACGGACGAGCATTCTTAAATATTATGGCTCGCGACTAATCTAAAAAAAAGAGGGATTCATTGGATCCCTCTTTTAATTTTATATAACAAAGGCTGCCCCCAATGGAGCAGCCTTTAAATTTTGATACTACATCAATTTTTTAATCTTGTCTTCGAGAACTGCTTTATTGCAAGCACCCACTTGTTTATCTACAACTTGACCATCTTTCAAGAAAATCACGGTCGGAATGTTACGGATACCGTATTTCATCGAGATATCGTTGTTATCATCAACGTTGCATTTTCCGATAATCACATCGTTTGCATACTGCTCAGCAAGTTCTTCAACAACCGGAGTCAACATTCTGCAAGGACCACACCATTCTGCCCAAAAATCAATGACAACAGGTTTTCCACTTGCGATCAATTCGTCAAGATTATTATTAGTTATTTCAAGTGCCATAATGAGTAAAATTTATTTGTTTATCATATTTATTGCAAATGTATAAATTCTTTGCGAAAGAAAAAACTATTTTTTATTTGAATGTATAATTTATGTTATAACTATCTAACAATGAGAATAATTCATTTGTTAATTTTATTTTCGTAGAACGAGAAATCATTGGCAGAAATATATCGTTCTTTGTATCGAAAATTCGGAACTTCACCGGTACATCACCCTTGAATTTTTCGAATGCATCTTCAAGCACCGTAATCGTAGAATCCGATATTTCATCTATCAACAACGTAATATAAATATCCTTAAATGTTTTTGCCACCTCGTCAAGTGTAGCTATCGAGGTAATCTTCACTTCAAGTTCCCCATCACGGTATGGATGCTTTTGAACTCGTCCTTTTATTGCCAAGAAATAATCTTCATACAGATACGGACGATACTGCTCATAGTCCTTACTATACAAAACAAACTCATATGAATCAGAATAATCCTCTATAGTAAACCGACCATACGGTTTACCCGTAGTCTTTGTCATCAAATTCTGTACCTTTGTTACCATTCCTGCAATTGTAAATTCCATTCCTTCGATGGTTTTCAAATCTGCAAAAGCTCCGATTTCCATATTGCAGTACCGTTTTATCAGGTAATCATACGAATTCAACGGGTGAGCTGAAAGATATATTCCGATTACTTCACGTTCTTGTTTTAGTGTTTCAAGTTTGCTCCAAGGCACATCAGTCGGTATTTCAGGGTGCTGAACACTTCCACTTTCCATTCCGCCAAACAGACTCTGTTGTGCATTGTTTTTCTCAAACTGCACACGGTTTCCATATCTCAGCAACTGCTCAAGATATGTTACCCCCTTTGCATCTTGGGCAAAGAATTTGCTGCGTTCGAAACCTGCAATCGAATCGAATGCTCCGGCACGACACAACTCTTCCATACACTTTTTGTTCACTGAGTGCAAATTGACACGTTCCATAAAATCGTATATAGATTTATATGGTCCGCCACTGATTCGTGTCTGAATGATATTTTCGGCAGCAGCCTCACCTACTCCACTTACCGCAGCCAACCCAAATCTGACATTTCGAGCCTTGTCTACCGAGAACTTATGCAAACTTTCATTGACATCAGGACCAAATACCGAGATGCCCATTCTCTTGCATTCGTCCATAAAGAAGCTGATTTTCTTTCTATCAGAGAGATTTCGGCTCAGCAGGGCCGCCATAAACTGCGACGGATAGTGAGTCTTAAGATATGCCGTCTGATAAGAGACATAGGCATAACAAGTTGCGTGAGATTTATTGAATGCATATTTTGCAAATTCTTCCCAATCGTGCCAAATTTTTTCGCAAATACTCGGATCATAATTCCGAGCCTGAACACCTGCGATAAAATCATCTTTCATCTTGTTCAGCACATCGATCTTCTTCTTACCCATTGCCTTACGCAACGTATCTGCCTGCCCTTTTGTAAAACCTGCCAAACGTTGTGACAACAACATCACTTGCTCTTGATAAACCGTAATGCCGTATGTATTAGACAAGTCTGCCTCCATTTCAGGCAAATCATAACTGATTGGTTCGCTGCCTTGCTTACGGGCAATAAAATTCGGTATATACTCCATCGGACCTGGACGATAGAGAGCATTCATTGCAATCAGGTCTTCAAAACGGTTTGGTTTCAGATTTCTGAGATGCTTCTTCATACCGGGAGATTCAAACTGGAACAGCCCCGTTGTCTCACCACGACTATACAATTGATATGTTTCGGCATCGTCCAACGGAATTTTATCAATATCAATTACCTCTCCCGTAGACAGTTCGATATTTTCAAGTGCATCTTTTATGATTGAAAGAGTCTTCAAACCCAAAAAGTCCATCTTCAGCAATCCGACATCTTCAACGTGCTTGCCATCATACTGTACTACAAACAATTCTGCATCTTTCTGTTTTGCCAGAGGAATATAATTTTCGAGATCATCTTTACCGATAATTACACCACAAGCGTGTACACCCGTCTGTCTAACTGATCCCTCAAGTGTCTGTGCATAACTCAAAGTCGAACGTATCAGTTGATTTTCAGATTCACGTTCTGCACTCAACTCGGGCACCTCCTTAAAGGCATCTGCCAATGAAATTCCCGGACGTTCAGGAACCATCTTTGCCAAACGATTACTCTCAGACAGAGCAAGTTTCTGCACTCTGGCAACATCTTTAATTGCCATCTTCGCAGCCATTGTTCCAAATGTAATAATCTGAGCAACACGGCTTTTGCCATATTTATCAACTACGTATTTCATCACATCGGCACGACCATCTTCATCGAAGTCAATATCAATATCCGGCATAGAAATACGTTCTGGATTGAGGAAACGTTCGAACAGAAGTCCATATTTCAGAGGATCAATATTAGTGATTGTCAAGCAATAAGCCACAACTGAACCCGCAGCCGAACCACGTCCAGGACCAACCGAAACATTCATTTCGCGTGCTGCCCTAATAAAATCCCACACAATCAGAAAATATCCAGGGAACCCCATCCATTCGATGGTAGCCAATTCGAAAGAGATTCGTTCAGCACACTCAGGTATCTCTCTAACATTTTCTCCATAACGCACCTTTGCTCCCTCCCAAGTAAGATACTCAAGATAGACAAACTGCTTTGCAAGAACCAACAAGGTTTCAGAATCGTCAACTCGGTCAGCAAACATTGCAGCTACCTTATCAAGGTCATTAATTGTCTGACAACGATCTACACACTCTTTCAGTTCGTCATATATCTGTTTCAATCGCTGACGTTTTTCCTCATCTTTTGCCCCCTTCACAATCTTCTCAACCGATTTCAGGTAAGAACATCCCACCACATCGGTATACAGTTCAAAGTTCTCCGGCAATGGAAAATTGGGCATATACGGCTTATGGTCCAACGAATACACCTCAACACTATCTGCAATTGCCATTGTATTCTCCAATGCCTCCGGGTGATCAGGAAATAGTTCCAACATCTGGTCATAACTCTTCAGGAACTCCTGTCCTGTGTATCTCATTCGTTTAGGATCGTCAATATCACTATCCGTATTAAGACATATCAATCTGTCGTGAGCCTCACAATCTTCGGCCTTTATAAAATGAACATCGTTCGTCGCAATAAGTTTGATGTCAAACCTCTTCGAAAATTCTATCAACACCTTATTCACCTCTTGCTGACGAGCCCAAACATTATCATTATTTACCAACGGATTAGTCGAAAAATGAGATTGCAACTCAAGATAATAATCGTTCCCAAAGATATTTTTAAACCAAAGGACACTCTCCTCCGCAACCTTCATATCACCTCGCATAATAGCTTGCGGGATCTCTCCACCAAGACACGCCGAGGCACAAATCAAGCCTTCGTGATAACGTTCAATAAGTTCCTTATCCACACGAGGTTTGTAATACAAACCCTCGGTCCACGAATAAGATACCAACTTCACAAGATTCGTATAACCGATATGGTTCTTAGCCAACAGAATTAGATGGTCTCCACCACGGTCATTTTTTCCTGTTTTTTCGAATCGGCTGCCTGAAGCTACATAAACCTCACACCCCAAAATAGGCTTTATACCGGCAGCCAATGCCTCCTTATGAAACAACTTTACACCATACATATTTCCGTGGTCAGTAATTGCCACAGAGGTCATTCCCAATTCTTTGACCCTCTTCATCAAAGGCTTAATAGCAGCAGCTCCGTCAAGAATCGAATACTGAGTATGCAAATGCAGATGTGTAAAGTTTCCCATAATTACAAACTATTATTACCACTTACAAAAGTACAAAAACACTGCGATTACAAAAATACCAAGCAACCTTTTTTATTATATTTTATTTTTGTACCTTTGGGCTGTAAGTTAACTCTATGAAACAAAGCGAATTCACAATATTGATGACTCTTGACTCGATTGAGCAAGCATACGTTATCAAGTCGGTACTCGAAGCCAATGGCGTAGCGTGTCAAATTATTAACGCTACGGCCCAATCGGTACTGAGAGCTCACGGCGTAATGTGGGGAATCAGACTGATGATACTCACATCACAAGTCGAACTCGCAAATCAAATACTCGAAGCTCGGGCCAATGAGATACAAGACTGGAACAATGCTGTAATCATTGAAGATCTCGATGACGAAAATTTTGATTACGGAGAGGCCGAAGAAGAATTCTTTTAAAATATCATTATTACACAATTTAATACATATAGTCTTCGTTATAGAACCAAATTAAACTCACTAAAATCTATTATGTCATTTGAATTTTTATTGATTATCATTATCGGAATTATTGGAATGGTTGTTCAGGCACGCTTGCAACACATCTTTTCGCAATATTCACAAGTGCCGTTCGCAAACGGAATGACCGGCCGCGAAGTCGCTGAAAAAATGTTGCGTGATCACGGCATATATGATGTCAAGGTAATCTCAACCCGGGGACATCTCACCGATCATTACAACCCGGCAAATAAAACTGTAAATCTGAGTGAATCGGTCTATTCGAGCTGTTCGGTCGCAGCAGCTGCCGTTGCAGCACACGAATGTGGACACGCCGTTCAACACGCCAGAGAATATGCTCCTCTGAAACTTCGATCGGCTCTGGTACCAATTGTGAGCTTCTCATCAATGTGGTCTACGTGGATTGTAATCATCGGGATATTGATGATCAATACTATGCCTGCAATCTTCTGGCTAGGAATTGCTATGATTGCGATGTCGGCACTGTTCAGTCTTATCACTCTGCCCGTAGAATATAATGCATCAGACCGTGCATTGGATTGGTTGCAAAATAATAATATTCTTGTAGGCAAACAATTCACTCAAGCACAGGTTGCACTGCAATGGGCAGCTCGCACCTATCTCGTAGCAGCACTTTCGGCTATTGCAACACTGATATATTATTTGGGATTTGCACGAAATCGCGACTAACGTTTCGGGGGCAATACCATTTCTATATTACCAAGTTCGGCAGCAAGTTCGGAATAAGATGACCCATAGCTGCCGATTATTTGTCGTGTGGCAGCCAATGCCCATAGGTCTACGACCGAGCCAACCATTCCCTCGTTATCAGAACGTGACAATCGCGTCTGCTGGGTAATAATTCTATCGCCAAATTTATCTACGATTTTCTGTTTTACGGCTGCATCATCTGTTGCAAGATAGAATTTCATCTGAGCATCACCCTGGGCCAAACGATCCATTTCGGCTATGTAATCATCAACCGAACACGCAGCCATTGCCTTAATATGGTCTGTACGACGAATATGTACCCCTATTGTTGTCGCTGAGAAACAAGATGTCAGGGCACTTACTCGATCAAGAATACTCTTTCTGGGAGTAAAAATCTGACCCAACGGATAGTGAGTCGTCATCGAATAGCAACTGTAAATGTAGGTCTGTCCTTCGGCGAAATTATATTGATTGATAATATCTTTCTGTTTCCAACTGAATAAAATAATCTGGCGGTTGAACTTGAATTTACGAATCATTGAGGGGATATTAAGATTAATCCATCTTGATTTGAATAATTCGATTTGACGCAGTTTCATCGGACTGACTTGAATCCTCGGCAATGATAACGGCTCGAAGAGCTGTTCGAAATCAATTTTACACTCCTTATTACTTCGCCACCACACTTGCAGATTAACACCATATTTCAACGCAATAGTGTATGCTCCGGCAATACATCTCATTCTGTTACACAGCCCACCATACGGCACCAATGTTATCTTCGAATTCATAACGAATATACCTTATATTTACTCCTTAAATGGTCAAATATCAACAGTTTCCCGTCAAGAGTTTCACCCACTGATGTAATGATTTTTATAACTTCAAGAGCCTGCAGCGAGCCCGTTACTCCGACGTTGGGTGTAATTACTCCTACCACCTCTTGTTGTTCACCTTCTCCAAACATATCTACATAGCGTCCCGCATTACCCCAATTAAACGTTGCGACCTGACTGCTCCAATTCTGTGCCGACCCATAGACCATAGCCTTTCTCATCTTTGCACAAACCGAATCAAGGAGTAATCTTGTCATATAATTATCCGTACAATCTACGGCAAGGTCATAATCTGCAACCAGCCGTTCTGCATTGGACTCTTCGAAAGGTTCCGACACAATCTCGATCCTAACATTCGGATTTAGTTTAGCCAGACGTTCAGCCGCAACCTCAACCTTCGGTCTACCAATATCTGACACTGTAAACAGAGTCTGACGTTGCAAATTTGATAATCCCACTTTGTCAAACTCCACAATAGCAACTCGTCCTACTCCCGCAGCCACCAGATACTGTAACACGGCACAACCAAGACCACCTGCTCCAACAACTAAGACACTTGATGACAACAATTTTTCCTGAGCCTTTTCCGAGAACTCTTCGCACAATATCGAACGTGAATAGCGTTCCTTATTTTCCTGAGTAAGATTCATCTCTCAACAAAACTATTCAACATCAATCTTCAAACGTTTGCACAACTCCACAAATTGGGGATTCATTTCTGAAAAATATTTCACTTTTTCTTCAATTTTCACCGGCTTGATGAACGAATTGTCAATCTCTACCTCAATATTAAAATCGACCAAAATTCTCAATCCCAATGTCTTGATGAACATTCGTTGCAGTTCTTGTTTATTAAACAGAATCTCTTCTCGCAGTTGTTCATTCGGCACCTTGACATTCAGCGTTTTACCACTAACCATAACACGTTGCAACACTGCTCCCAAACGTGGTCTTGTTGCCATCAGCGATTCTGACAATGTCTGACTTGCTTCGAAAACCCGACTCTCAATGTCTTCAGGCAATTCATCTGTTTCAATCTCGACGTCTGATTCAGATGCAATCTCTTCTTCCTTCTTTTTTTGTTCTGCATTACGCATCCTAACCAAGTCGTCAGTCGGGGTATTCATCAATTCACGAATTGAGAATCCTGATGGTCTGGCAGCAGCCACATTATGAATACTACTTTTTTCTGCAGGCTGAGAATTAGACTCCTTAGTTGACTCAACAGGTCGCACCTCAACTGGTCGCTTCTCAACGGGCGACTCTGCTTTCACGCGTTCAATCTCTATTTTCGGATTGTCTAATACAAATGATTGATTACGATCTATTGCATCTGGCAACAAATAATCATCTACATTTTTTTTTTGACCGAGACCGGCGAGCCTCAGTAATGCCAATTCAACAAACAATCGTTGATTGGTCGCCGTTCGAAATCCGGTATCGGTTGCCGTCAATAATGATATTGCATCATAAAGTTGTACAACCTCCAGCTTCATTGCCTGTTCGGCATAACGCTTAGCAACGCTACCCGTCACCTCAAGCAGAGGCAATGTCTGAGGAACCCTCGCCATCAATAAATTACGGTAATGTTCGTCTAATCCTGCAACAAATGTCTGTCCTCCGAAACCTTTTCTCAGTATTTCGTCGAACATCATCAGCAACTGTGGATAATCTCCCGCAATGGCTGCATCTACAATTCGGAAGTATGTATCATAGTCCAATACATTGAGTACATCTGCCACTCGACGGAATTCCAAATTATTATCACAGAATGACACAACCTTATCAAACATTGACAGAGCATCTCTCATTGCCCCATCGGCCTTCTGTGCAATAATATGCAACGACTCTTCATCATAAGAAACACCCTCTTTATCGGCGATTGATTTCAAATAGGCAACCGTATCCTCTACTTTTATTCTATTGAAATCATAAATCTGACAACGCGACAAAATCGTAGGAATAATCTTATGTTTCTCGGTCGTAGCCAAAATGAATATCGCGTGAGCCGGAGGCTCCTCCAAAGTCTTCAAAAAGGCATTGAATGCTGCTGTCGACAACATATGCACCTCGTCTATGATATACACACTGTATCGACCTACTTGCGGCGGAATACGCACCTGCTCAGTCAAAGCTCGGATATCATCGACCGAATTATTTGATGCTGCATCCAGCTCGTGAATCGAGAATGAACGACCCTGATCAAATGCCTGACACGACTCACACTCTCCACAAGCCTCTGAATTTTTTGGTGAAAAACAATTTATTGATTTGGCAAATATTCGGGCACACGTAGTTTTTCCGACACCTCTTGGCCCACAAAAAAGATATGCGTGAGCCAACTGTCCTCTGTCAATCGCATTGCGTAACGTATTGGTTACGTGGCTTTGACCAACTACCGAAGCGAAATCCGAAGGCCTGTATTTTCTTGCTGAAACAATAAAATTTTCCATATCCGAGTTTTTACGTTTGACAAAGGTAAAAATTTTTTTTGAAAAAAATCATCAAAAAATTTGGATTGAATATATTTTTCATTGTATCTTTGCACCCGAAAGATTGAGAGATATTTTTTCAAGGGTATGGCTCCGTAGCTTAATTGAATAGAGCATTTGACTACGGATCAAAAGGTTACAGGTTT